>Ga0075869_125_pt1 | contig 6657 bp, 6 predicted proteins | sample RifGroA1_FD_67970 | JGI IMG/M metagenome (GOLD analysis project Ga0075869, IMG submission 67970) | Parcubacteria bacterium GW2011_GWA1_40_21 | reverse complement strand
GAGTGATAACCCAGACCCAGCTTATCATTTTAATATCGGGAATTTTGATAACGGCCGCGCTGGTTCTTTCTTTGAAATATACTTTATTCGGGAAAATGGCAAGAGCGGTAAGCGATGATGAAGAAGCGGCAAAAATTATCGGCATAAACACGGACAAGGTAATCAGCCGGGTTTTTATCATCGGCTCGGCCATCGCCGGACTGGCCGGCATTTTAATAGGTTTTGACACGGGGATTGAGCCGACTATGGGGATGAGCTTGTTGCTCAAGGGAGTTATTGTTTCCGTAATCGGCGGAGTCGGCAATATTTACGGGGGATTTCTCGGCGCTTTCCTGCTCGGTTTCGCAGAAAATTTCGGCATCTGGAAAATATCGGGAGAATGGAAAGATGCGATAGCTTTCGCGCTACTCATTGTATTTTTATTGTTTAGACATCAAGGTATAATAAGAAAATGATTTATGTGGCAATAAAGTGATAGCGCAAAAGCAAATCACAAATTACAAGCAACAAATTACAAACAAATTCAAATGAACGAAAAATCAAATTCAAAACAATATGATTTAGAAGAAAGAACTGCCGAATTTGCGCGGCAATGCAGAGAATTTGTCAAAAAACTTCCGAAAACAACAGGAAATTTTGAAGATGGAAAACAGCTTATACGATCTTCCGGATCTCAAGCGGCAAATTACATAGAAGCAAATGAAGCATTAAGCAAAAAAGATTTTGCGCATCGCGTAAAAATTTGCAGGAAGGAAACAAAAGAAAATTTTAAATAAAAGTGTTTAGTTTGGAATTTATAAATTTGAATTTAGAAATTGTTTGTAATTTGTGACTTGTAATTTGGAATTTTTAATTTATGCAGTATTTAATTCATCTCGCCATTTTGTTCGCCATTTACGGCATTTTAGGGATAAGCCTTAATCTCGTTGTCGGTTATACCGGTTTGCTTTCCGTTACTCACGCCGCTTTTTACGGCATCGGGGCTTACGCGACGGCGATACTCCTTACTTCATTCGGAGTAAATTTTTTCATATCCGTAATCGTGGCGTTAATTATCTCGGCCGTTATTGCTATTCTTATCGGTCTTATTTTAAGCAAGTTTGACGACGATTATTACGCTTTGGCGTCGTTTGGTTTTAACATCATAATTTTCTCGGTGTTTCTTAATTGGCAGGAGTTAACGAGAGGACCGCTCGGCATACCGGGTATAGGCAAACCTTCGTTTGGAATTTCTAATTTCCAATTTCTAATTTCCAATAACCTGGAATTTTTAATTCTTGCTCTTGTTTTTTTAGCTCTGATTTATTTTATTTCCCGTTTTATCGTCAATTCTTCCTTTGGCAGGATATTGAAGGCTATAAGGGAAGACGAAAAAGCCATTCAAATTTTTGGTTACAATACGCTCTATTACAAACTGGCGATTTTCGTCATCAGCGCGGTTATGGCTTCGGTCGCCGGTTCGCTTTTCGCTTCCTACATCACCTTTATTGACCCGTCGTCATTTTGGCTTATGGAATCAATATTCATTTTAGCCATTGTCATCTTGGGCGGACTTTCCAACCTGAAAGGCTCGCTCTTAGGCGCCTTGTTTTTGATACTTCTGCCGGAAGCTTTGCGCTTCGTGGGAATGCCCAACGACATCGCCGCTCAAATGCGGCAGGTTATTTATGGTGTGATATTAATCTTGCTGATGTTGTATAGACCTCAAGGATTGGCGGGGGAATATAAATTATGATATAAATAAGAATATGAAAAAAATAATCTGGACAATCATAATAATGGTGGTAATGGCAGGAGCCGTTTTCTTTTTTGGAGGTGAGGGTAGGGATGTTTTAAAGAATGATTCAATTAAAATCGGGGCGATTTTGCCGTTGACTGGCGATCTTGCTTTTCTGGGAGAAGAAATTAAAAAAGGAATAGATTTGGCTGTGTCGGAATATAATGATAAGGGTATAGATATAAATGTTATTTATGAAGATGACCAGAGTCTTTCGCAGATTGCCGCAGTTAATGCCGCAAATAAACTGTTAAATATAGATAAAGTCGATATTGGCTTAACTATGTTCGTTGAGGAATCAAGGTCTATCGCTCCGATATTTAATAAAAAAGAAATCCCCCTGTTGCTTCTTTGGGACAGTAATAATTTTATTCAAGGATCAGGCGATTATATTTTTAGCAACGGTTTTTCTACAGAACTTGCGGGAGAATCAATGGCTGATTTTGCTTATAATGACTTGGGACTAAGGACTGTTGCCATAATAGGCCACATTGACCCATGGGCGGATATAATTACCAGATCATTTAAGGATAAGTTTGAAATTATGGGAGGCAGAATTGTATACAACGAACAATTTAATATAGATACGAAAGACTACCGCACTGCCATTTTAAAAATTAAACAACTTAACCCGGATGCCGTCTACTTTCCAATGTTGCCGATGAATTCAGTGCAATTTTTAACGCAGGCCAGGCAGTTTGGTCTTAAATCAGTATTTTTAACTGGGGATAGCTTTATATCGGACACAATAAATAAAGCAGGTAACGCCTCAGAAGGAGTTTACTTTACCAATATTTACGCCGTTAGCGAGAATGGGTTATTTGAAAGATATAAAAAATTTTACAACAGCGATCCTGTTGATATCACCCTCGCCTCTTTTGGTTATGATGGAGTTATAAAAATCATCGGTTCAGGCAATAAATCATCAAAAAAAATTAAAGAAAATTTAGAGTCGGTGTTAGGTAATGACCGATCGGCTAACAGGGTAGAAAAAATTTATAAGGTGCAAGCGGGCATTCCTGTTGAAGTAAAAGATAATTAAAACCGTTAGAACGGCCAGTTCATGAATTACGATATTTTATGCCCATTCTCCAAACAAAAAATCTGACGAAACGGTTTGACGGCGTGAAGGCGGTGGATGGTTTGTCTGTGGAGATAGAAAAAGGGAAAATCACGGGGATTATCGGGCCTAATGGTTCGGGCAAAACCACATTGGTCAATTTGTTAAGCGGCATGGTTGATGGTTGGCATTGACGGCGGAATTGTTATCGTGGATGACGCTTTGAAACTGTCCAATATCAAGCCTTACGATATTTTATCTTACGGCATCACCCGCACATTCCAAGAAGCGCGGCTTTTTAATCAAATGACGGTTTTGGATAATGTGCTGACGGTTCTTACGGAAAGAAATGTTTTCGGCGCGCTTTTTGAAAAGCATAATGATTATCATCTCGGCAAAGCGAAAGACGCGCTGGAGAAAGTGAATCTCTGGGAAAAGAGAAACGAGCTGGCGGCCAATCTTTCTTACGGCCAAAGAAAACTGCTGGAAATCGCTCGCGCCATTTCCACGAATTTAAAACAAGAAGGCAAAACTGTGATTTTGATTGAGCACAATATGGAGATTATCCGCGAACTTTGCGACTACGCGATAGTGATGGATAGTGGCAAATTATTGGCGCAAGGCAAACCGGAAGAAGTTTTAAGAAAAAAAGAAGTGGTGGAGGCGTATTTGGGGGAGTAAGTTAAATTTGTGGTTTGCTAAACCATATATTTGACTTAATTTGTGGTTTAGTATATCATAAACAGTATGAATTACCAAAGAAAACAGGATATACAAAGCAATCTTTACCCGGGCAGGGTATTGATTATTTATGGTCCCAGAAGAGTGGGAAAGACCACGCTTCTTCAATCGTATCTAAATGCTTGCGGTGACAAAAAGATTTTTTCCGCTACGGGAGATGATATTGTTATTCGCGAACTTTTTTTGTCTGAAAACAGGGCGCGTATTTTGGATTTCGCCGCTCCTTATGAAATAATCGCCATTGACGAAGCGCAGAATGTTAAAAACATCGGCATAGGGGTAAAAATGATTATTGACGCTTTCCCCGAAAAAATTTTAATCCTCACAGGATCGTCATCTTTTGATTTGTCTCGCGAGATAGGGGAACCTCTTACCGGCAGACATTTTACCCTGACTCTTTTGCCGTTCGCGCAAATTGAAATGAACACGAGCAAGTTTGAACTTAACAACGCATTGGATGATTTTTTAATTTACGGCTCGTATCCGGAGGTTTTAAACGCGCCCACTAAGGCGATGAAGTCAAAAATTTTAACGGAATTGATTTCATCGTATCTTTTTAAAGATATTCTGGCTTTGGATAAAATAAAGTCTCCAGATTTGCTTCTGGACATCGCCAGATGCCTTGCCTTCCAAGTGGGCGGCGAAGTGTCTTTTAATGAAATAGCGAAAATCGTCAAAAGCGACGTAAAAACCGTCCAAAGATACATAGACGCACTTGAAAAAATGTTTGTGATAAAGAAAGTCAGGGGATTCAGCAAAAATCTTAGAAACGAGATTTCCAAAAAATCAAAATTTTATTTTTATGACAACGGGGTGAGAAACGCCGTTATTTCCCAGTTTAATGGGCTGGATTCCAGGGACGATGTCGGTCGGTTATGGGAAAACTTTATTTTTACGGAGTTGATGAAAAAAAGTGGGATAGAACAAACGCCGGACACTTTTTATTTTTGGCGCGCTTATACCGGACAAGAAATTGACATCATCAAGGAAAGCGCCGGAACTCTTTTTGCCATTGAATGCAAGTGGTCAAAGGAAACAGCGATGGTGCCGTCTTTATGGAAAGAAAATTACAAAAATTCAAAATTTGAAATAATAAATAAAAACAATTACCTGGAATATTTTTTGAACCCTAAAAAATAAGCGCGAACAGAAAGAGAAGTGGCGGAAGCGTATTTTTTTGGGGGGGAGTAGACAATCAGTATGATTTTGCGACCGTATCCTATTTTTTAGACGATATTCCCCATAAAGCTTTAAATAATCCCATCATTGACTCGGAAAATACTCTGTCTTCCACGACAAAACCGAAGTTTCCTTTTTTGGTTGAAATGGTGGCTACTTTTGAGCCGTAGATAATAATAGTATCCGGTATGTAAATATATTCCGGAGCATATCTGATTTCTCTTAAAGATTCTTCGGTATCTTGGTATTCCTTGCTGGCGATTTCCGTTTCTCTCATTCTTATGCTCACCGACTTTATTCCCAGTTTAATTCTCTTCTTTATCCAATTGTCTAAAAATTCTTTACCCGTTATTCCTTCAAGTTCTTTCGCGGAGCCGATATAATAATATTCTTTCGGTTTAGTCTTTAACACATCTTCGTATATGTTGTGAATGCTTTTTTGACCGGAATAATATTTAACAACTCTTTTTTCTTTGTCGGTATTGTAAAAAGAATTTAGTTTCGGCACTAATGATTTTGTTAAAGATAATTGTTCCTCCGCTTGCTTTGCCAGTATTTCCGGCGGTTCCGCAGTATAGAGCAATTTTTTGGCGCGGGGAATTATTGAAATAAGACCTTTTTTCACTAATTCATCCAAAATAAGGTAGCAGGTAGGCCTTTTGAGGCCTGATTTATGGGCTATACCCATAACGGAAAAAGAGCCTAATTCCAATGCAGTTACATATAATTTGGCTTCTTTTTCGGTCAAGCCGAGCTTTTTAAGTTGGGTTTCTGTTTCCATAATATCCGCATTATATTCCTAATTTATAAAATGTCAACTATCCTGACAACAAGTCACTAATGGATATATGTGGCTTAAAACAACACAATTTAACTTTACCAAAGTTAGCATTATTGACTTTTTACATTAGGGGTGTAATATAAAGTTCATAAGTTATTAACTTTATAAATTTATATGAAAACAAAAAATATTTTTCTGACCGTTTTTATCGTTGTTTTTATTGGATTTGCATTTTGGTTATTAGCCGGCAAGTCAAAGCCGTCAGATAATCTTCCTGTAAAAATAGGAGCGAGCGAGGCGTTGACAGGTAAATTCGCTTCTTTGGGAGAGCCTCGAGCTAAAGCAATGAGGATGGCGGCGGATGAGATAAATAACAGCGGAGGCATAAACGGCAAAAAATTAGAGTTTGTCATAGAGGATAATCAAGGCGAGGCTAAAGTTGCCGCTACTAACGCTTCAAAATTGTTAAACATTGACAATGTTGATGTTGTTTTAACGGGCTTTACTCACATAACCAATGCGATTAAGAGCTTAGTGGCGGAAAAAAATAAAGTAATGCTTTACGCTTCCACAGTAAGAGATATTGCCGAGAGCAATAAGTTGTTTTTTAGAGATTATTGGGACGCTATTGATAGCGGCAATGCCCTGGCAAAAGCTATTGGCAATGACGGCTATAAAAAAGTCGCTTTTTTAAGCGAAATAAATGACCAGTGCAATCAAATAGGACAGACTATCAAAGAAGACGGGCAAAAATACAGTTTTGAAATAATTGCGACAGAGTCATATAACCCGACAGATTTAGATTTAAGAACCAATCTTGTAAAAATAAAAGCTTCAAAACCGGAAGCAATCGTGGCTTGTAGCTGGAGACATGAAAATGTTTTAATGAGACAGTTGAACGAATTGGGTATGTTGGGAATTAAAACATATCATATCGTGGCTCCGTTTATCGCTTCTTCTGATACCAAAGAAAACAGAGGGCTTTTTGAGAAAAATGGCGCTGTAAGCACTTGGTATGGCGTGGCTGAAGCGGGCATAGGCGACAAACAAAAAGAATTTATAGAAAAATATCAAAATAGATACGGCGTTAAACCGACAAGCGAAGCCATATATGTCTAT
>Ga0075869_126_pt1 | contig 7955 bp, 9 predicted proteins | sample RifGroA1_FD_67970 | JGI IMG/M metagenome (GOLD analysis project Ga0075869, IMG submission 67970) | Parcubacteria bacterium GW2011_GWA1_40_21 | reverse complement strand
ATGGGTAAGATTCAGCAAAGAAAATCCATACATGACCGCCATTTCCCGAACGTGAGCGCTCAAGATACGCCGAGAGCCCCACTTCTCCACATGCTTGTAGAAATGATTTGCTGTCTTTCAACCAATTCTCTCCATCAAAATCAGCGGCAATAAAACACGAAGTGTTATCGGGCAAGATTGGATAAATACCAACGACATGTTGGCCGAGGAGATGTTTTTTAACAATTTCTTTGGTTAGTGGTATAAGTTTCTTATTTTCAAAATCTTTCATGGAGCCGCCACGCCGCTTGTGTGTCATGAATTCATCCCAATTAAACTCATAGGCCGGACTGTATCCAGACCGTCCATCCTTTTCCCAACGACGGGCATAAACATCTGCTCTTCCTCGAAACAGCGACATAAATAACTCAAGCTGTTGTTCGCTGACAGAAATCATAAAATTAATTGCGAAGCAGACGAAGATTACCGTACATATGTACGGTCCAAGATTTTGAATCCATCCACAACAGCTTCACAGAGAAAATCCTCCAATTGGCTCTGATCTTCTTTCGTTTGAGCTTTATAGAGATAGGTGTAGTAAAGCTGTTTTTGTTCCTGACGGATAATGGCAGGAGCGAAGTTTGAACTAAGTAGCATTGCATTCATAAGGAGACGGCCAACACGGCCATTACCATCTCCGAATGGGTGGATCTGTTCAAGCTTGCTATGAACGCTGGCCGACAAAGCGATAATATCTTTTGTTTTTTCAGTAATACGAGCCATAACTTCTGATATTAGTTTCGGAACACTCATATAGTTTGCAGTCGGCAAATTAACACCGGTGATTCTGACACCATGATTGCGATATACTCCAGCATCCGGACGGACACCGTTCATGAGAATGCTATGGAGTTTAAGCATGGGAGCTTCGTCAACTTTTTCTTTCTTAGCGATATGATCAAATAAGTAATTCAAAGCCGTCTGATGGTTTTTTGCTTCAAGCTGTTCAGTCAGACTCTTATTCGGTAAAGCGGCATTGTCAAAAAGAATAGCTGCAGTATCAGGTTCAGTAAGAGTACTGCCTTCAATACTGTTGCTGTGATAAGTAAGCTTCAAAATAAACTGATCACGAATATCTGGATTATCTAAAATTTCATTTATAACACTTTTTTGTTCCCCAGACTTTTGCTGGAGGGCTTGTTTTTTCGCTATCAGCTGATCAGATGGGATTGTTTTCTGTCCGGTTACTTCCAAAAAGAGCTCGTCAATGGAAGCCTGCATCTTTGGTCGGGGATTAGATTTGCCTGTCCACCAGCTGTTGAAGGCAACAAAAGACACACCAAACCTTAGAGCCAGCTTGGTCTGAGTTAGTCCCAACATCCTTTGAATTATCTCTAGTTTTTGACGCGTGTTCATAATAAACAGGATTATCTTTATAATGGATATTTACCATATTACCAAACTTTATAAAGTTATGCAAAATGCGATAACTTTATAAAGTTATCGATATAGAAACAGGGAGCAAAATAGGTAATCGAAGACTGGGCCAGATTACTGTCTAACCAGAGTTAGAATTGCACCCGACTTCTGCCATTAGTACGACAAAAACTTCAGTTTTTTAGTTAAAAATCCTTATGGTATATGGGGATGATCTTAGGAGTTGGAAAGTTGGCAGAAGTCGGGAAGAGATGATTTTTCCAGAAGGCGTTTTGTACGACTATTCAGTATTTGGAACCACAAAAACAGCCCATATTTACACGCTTAAACAGCTAATTGATACTCCAAATTCTACTATGGTGTGTGTGTTTATTGTACCAAGCTCGAACCTATTTCCAAAACAAATGATTCGGAGAAAGCCCCACGCACTGGCGAGTACGCCAGCAACCCCGAAAGAAAAAACACTCCTTGCATTTCTGATTTGGCGGGAAAAACACTCCTTGCATTTCTGATTTGGCGGGGGTGAAATTTCTTTTGAAAAAGGAAAGGGTGTTTTTCTTTCGGGGTTCTGCCCTCCAAGTATTCGGGTAGTGCGTGGGGCTTCAATAATACGGACTCGGCAAAACGAAAATCTGTTTTTCTGGGGGAAAGGATTTTTCGTTTTGCCTCGGCTGATTTCCCGCCCGCAGGAGGGTGTGGGGGGAGCCGGCAAAAAATGGAAAGGAAAATTTTTGGTTTTGGTTCCGCCGCTTCAGAACTATATGTCACTTATAGTCTGATAAGTGGCATTTATGGCAGACGATATAAAGTTAAAACTAGGTAGAAAGATCCGAGAAACAAGGGTCAAAGAAGGCTACTCGCAAGAGGAGCTTGCTTCACGTAGCGGTCTACACAGAACATATATAAGTGATATAGAAAGGGGCGAAAGAAATGTATCTGTTGAAAATATTGAGAAAATCGCAAAAGCGTTAAAAACCGAACCTAACGAATTGCTTCGATTTTAATAAATATGAAATTTTTAGAAAATAAATTACAAAAAGTTATTACGAACAGCAAACAGAAAGCTCTGCTTGAAGAAAGACTTTCTGCTGGCGATTTTGAATTTGTTTTCATTACATTACTTGATGAAAAGTTAATAACATACGCTGATTATCTTAAGTTTAGATCAGAACATACAAAAAGAAATCAAAACCTAGCAGTTATAAAGATTACAGCACCTAGAACTTTTGGAAAGTGGGGTGAGGACCATATCGCAAGTCTAATTCCAGAACTTAAACCAGCTTCAGAAATTAAAGCGAGTGGCGAATTTGATCTCTACTATCAAAAACCAAAAGGTATTGTGAAAATTGAAGTGAAAGCAGGTAGAGCGATCGATAGAACAAATGATAAGGCACCATATCACGAGAGAGCTTTAATCAGCGCAGATACATCGGGTTTATTTGATATGAATTTTCAGCAAATGAAACCGACTTGTTTTGATGTAGTGATAATGATTGGCGTTTGGGCGGATAAATTTAGATACTGGCTTATGACATCAGCCGAAATGAAAGCAAACAAATATTTTTCAACAGGACAACATCGAGGCAACAAGGGGTATGAAGGTCAGATACACATTAAGACTGAAAATATTGCTGATTTTGCGAAATTCGAAGTTAGCCTCGAAGAACTCCTAAAAAAGATCAAAGGTCTATAATTTCTGCAACTCCTCTCTGATATAGATTTTTTGTTGGTCATTAATTTGATATAAGCTAAAAATATAATCGTTCAGCTCTTTTAATAATTCATTGTATTTTTCATCTTTTTCTTTCTCCAATTTTTCAACTAAAGAAATCACTTTATCTTGCTGTGCTTCTGTAGCATTAAAAATAGGGAGTCTCTCTAAATTACTTCTCAAAACCCGAATAGTGAAAAAAGATTTTGCATAATAAAACTGAATAAGATCAGAATTAAGAACCCCTAGAATATAATTTTTTCCTATAAACTTATAGATTAGTTTTTCTGGTCTTTCGTAATAATCTCGCGGAGCAATTTGTTGTAAAACTTTCTTATCATAAATAAAGTAATTCCCTCCGAAATCAATTTGAAACTTCCGTAAATCTTTTCCGACAACTATTGGCTCGTAGTCTTTTGAAAGTTTTTTAAGGGATAAATACTTTTTATTATCGCCTGTGACTATACCTAAAACAAAGAGCGTATTGTCTTTAAGGTATTTATTATCAAGCGAATCAATTTTTTGAATAATTTTTGTTGATAAATCAGAGAAGTGAATATTAAAGATATTATCAGGCGTACTTTCAAATAGAGATTGTGGTATTTTAGTCTCTGTTATTCCTCCATTAAAGACCCCTTCTTGTATCACAATCTGATGGTCTTTATTTATCTTTCCAGTCTTTTCGAAAATTAGAACAAAATAGCAAGTAACTTAATCTCCGCCCGTGAGAGAATCTGTTGTCTTGATGGTTGATGGACTTTGATTTTCAAATACGCTTCGGGCATGAGAAATCCTAACCTTCCTTTTTCTTTTAGGAAATCAAAAGAACGCTCAATAAATAGGGTGAAGGTATTTAACCCAACTTCTCCTATATCATAATATTTTTCGAAATACTTTTTGTTCTCTTTGGTGAGAGATGCTCCCCATGGGGGATTGCCTACAACAAATTCAAATTGTTTGTAAATTGATTCAAAAGGATCACCATCTATCAATCCGTAGTCTCTTTTCAAAAAATCATTTGTAAAGATATTTGGTTTTACTGCCACGAAAGGATTTTTAAGTACGAGATTTGCTTTTGCTAAAACACAAGCGATGGGGTCAATATCTATACCGAAAAGATGTTTTTCAACTATATTTTTATGAGCAGTATTTTCATCAATACCAATATTTTTATATTGTTCGAGTAATTTATCGTATGCGAGTATTAAAAATTGACCAGAGCCACAAGCTGGATCGATTATCTTTAATTCTTTATTTTCTGATAAGTTAATTTCAATCTTATCAATAATAAAATTGACTACTTTGTTTGGTGTGTAGTACTGCCCAGCATCTTTTCGATTTTCTTGCGATTGAATACTTTGATAAATATGTCCAAGTACATCATCAGAGTTACTTACTATATTGAAGTTAGATAAAATGTATTCGATTTTCTCCGCGTGCTCTTTTTTAAGCTCACTATTTACATCAAGAACATCAAATATATTTCCCCGAGTTTTTGAATCAATACCTTGCTTCTCAAGCAGAAAAGCAAACACCTTTTTTAATATAAGTATGTCTAAAATCTTTTCTGATTTGTAATTGAGTAATTTTTCCTCTTTGAATTGGAGAATGGCATCAGATAGAATTTTCAAAGAATCAGTATCGGCATATTCATCTGACCGAATGTAATTTTTGTTTTTTTGAAGCGGTGTAGCGACAAGTTCGTTTTCAATATTACGAAGCACACTCATTACTTTACCTTGCACAAGTAACTCTCTTGTAAAGATAGGTTCAATGTTTGGATTTGCCGGTTGCAATCGGAAGCCGTCTTTTTCTTTATATAGTCTTTTTAGTGTTGCTTCGTTGCCATTGATAATTGCTACAATAGTATCTCCGTCATTTGCATATTCTTGCTTTCTAATTACAACAATATCTCTATTAAAAATTCCATCGCCAATCATACTGTCTCCACTTACCCTCAAAGCAAAATGTTCACCTGAACCAGAGAGCATTGTTTTCGGCACAGTTATCGGCTCGGGGTCTTCGATAGCTTCTATCGGTTGTCCCGCTACGATTGTTCCAACGAGAGAAATTTCTGTCATGGGACCATTTGTGTTCGAGACTTTGACTGAACGATAAGTGCCAGAGCTTCTAGAAATTAGGGATTTTTCTTCTAATCGTGCGAGGTGGTAATGAACGGACGAGAGAGAGGATAAATCGAGTGCCTCCGCCATTTCTTGCAAAGAGGGGTTAATACCCTTTTTCTCGGCATATTTTTGTATAAAATCCAAAAGTTGCTTTTGGTCAATTATTACTTATCCCCACATATATGACAAAATTTAGCAGAACCCAAAAATTTACGAAGGCAAATATTGCCAATGTCCCACAAGACAAGGCAATAATATATAAAATAAAGAGCAGGAGCGGAGAAAACCTGTATACAGGAATCGCTTGGTCGTGGTCGCGGGCAGGATCGTCTAGTAGAGCACAAGGACATCAAAAAAGAGCAAATACCGGAGGGAACGAGGTTTCAGTATGCACAGGTAAAAACGAAGGTGCGCGCCCACCAGATTGAGAAATCTATTATCAAAAAGGAACAGCCAGAACATAACGAAAAACACAAATAAAAATATGAACAAGAAATCAATACAACTAGACTGGAAAGGATACTTCGAATATACCGATGGAAATGTACAAAAATATGCACCGACAAAGGCAGGAGTATATAAGATAGGTATCAAACAAAAAGATGAGAAGCTCGCGGTCCGGTATGTTGGACAAGCAAATGATCTTGATAGGCGTTTGAAAGAACATCTTGATCTTGATAATGAACCAAATGAATGTTTAGTGGAGCGATTGCGAAAATACCACGCGGAGTTTTCGTTCGCCGAAGTTAGTACCCAAAGCGATCGAGACGGTGCAGAGAAAGCCCTATATGATTTTTATAAACCTGCTTGCAACGATGCAGACACTATTCCTAATGGTCCAGATATAGAAATTAATCCAAGATAAATCCATGTCAGAAGATAACAATAACCAGATTCCAGATTTTTCTCCTGAAGAATTGAGAAACATCAAGAGCCAGTACAACAAAGCCAAAGATATTTTGGAGAAGATTTCAGCGCTTCAAGTTAAGTTTGAGGCGACTCAAGCAACTCTCGTACCGAAACAGAATGAGATTGAAAAAATTTCAAATGATGCTCGCGAACGACTTGGGACCATTGAAAATGCAAAAAATGATTCCGCAACTTTTGTAGCAGAAATAAAAAGCAATCTTGAAAAAGCACAATCCAGCATCACTCAAATTGATGAGGGTCTGCGTAAATTTGAAAACACCAAAGGAAAAATTGAGGGTAGAGAGGGGGAAATAGAATCACTGGTTAAGACTGCTAATAACCTCCGAACAGATATTGAGACCGCTAAAACAACGGCAACACAACAGCTAGGAAAAATCAATGAACTACTTGGGCAGGTTCAAGAAAAAATCACACAGATTCAAAATGCTTACAATGAATTTGTCGCAGTTAATGCAAAAATAACCGACCAAAATACTGGTTTGGGGGCGGTTCTTGCACAAGTTCAAGATTTGCAAAAGAAAGCGACTGCCGTTGCCACCGAAATACAATCCTTTCGTGATCAATCACAGAAATACCTTTCTGAAATTGAAGGAAATAAGAAGAAATCGGAACAGTTACGAGATGACATACAAAAGAATCTTGATATTGCAACGGAAAAGCGATCAGAGGTTGAAAAAATAGCAGATCTCATTACAGACACGGGTTTTGCTAACTCTTTTCAGAACAGAGCTAAATTACTACGCATAAATAGTTACATTTGGTTAGCAATTTTCTCATTTGGGATTGTCGCTCTTTCCATCCTTCTTTATTTCGTCTTTGATGTGAAGGAAATTCTTTTACATAATGGTGGTGAAATTCCTAAATGGGAATCTCTATTTTACCGTCTGACACTTACTTCACCGCTACTCTTTTTGATTACTTTTGCAATTAGACGATATGGAAGTGAACGAGACTTAGAGGAGAAATACTCATTCAAGGCAACTGTTGCCGAAGTTATGCGTAATCATGCTGATTTCTTAATTCAAAAAATAAAAAAAAGGTTCGGACGGTGAGACTACAACATTCATAAGAAAAACCATTGAAAAGCTCTATTCTGAACCATATGAAAAATCTATCGATTGGAAAAAAATAAAGAAAGAAAAAGACAAAATAGAATTGTTAAATAAGGACACAGAAAAAGAAAGTTTTTTGTTGTTTGCAAAAGAACTTAAAGATTTAGTACCTGACGAAAATTTACTCAAAGGTATAACCGATTTGTTCTTAAAGATTAAATAACCACAAGGGAGCCGTCCGCGTAGCGGACGGGCTTTGTGCGCGCATAGGGCGGGCGGGGCAAGCACATATAGATTTGCTTGTGCCACAGCACAATCCGCTTTTTAAAGTTACCACAGGCTTAAGCGAAGCCACAGAGTGAACACGGAGCAAACACCGAGCAGGCATCGTGAGCGAATGCGAACGGCCAATGCGAGGTGGTCGCGAAGTGTGAGCGGACGCTAGAATTACCACCAAACGCGGATATGGGAGCGCCTCGCACCGACGCGAATGACGAAGGAAAGGACGGACAAAATATCGCCACAATGCTAAAATATACATACAAGTCCTTTCTGGAGGAATGAAGCGGCGGAACCAAAACCAAAAATTTTCCTTTCCATTTTTTGCCGGCTCCCCCCACACCCAGTATGAGAGAATCTACTGGGTTTTGCAGTTAAAGAATTAACACAGAAACTAGTAGAATGTAGAGGCGAGGTTTAGCATTTCATTCCCAAACCCTG
>Ga0075869_102_pt2 | contig 9781 bp, 9 predicted proteins | sample RifGroA1_FD_67970 | JGI IMG/M metagenome (GOLD analysis project Ga0075869, IMG submission 67970) | Parcubacteria bacterium GW2011_GWA1_40_21 | reverse complement strand
CCGACTTCAAGCAAGCTTCCGACTCGTCCTCTGATGACCACTTCGCCGAATGTCGGAGGTGTTATCTGGGACAAAATTTTCAGCAGAGTGGATTTTCCGGCGCCATTACTGCCGATTATCCCGATAATTTCGCCTTTTTGGACTTCAAAATTTATGTCTTTAAGCGCCCAGAATTCTTCTTTGGTTTCCATTCCTGCGACTTGCTTAGCTTTTGACTTAAGAAAAGACAAAGGGCTTTTCAAAACATTCATCAAAACATCTCGCAGAGCAATGTAGCCGCCACGCTGGTGGGTGATGTTGTATTTTTTCCCCAAATTTTTTATTTCGATTATAGGGTTGCTTGACATTTTATTTGCGTTTGTTATCATAGCTTTGATTATGGCTTCGGCCTCCGAGAAGACCCGCTTAACGGCGGGTTTTCGTTTTCTTGAAGAAATCGCATTATTCGTTGTTTTACTTTTATAAAATCTTCTTTTGACATCATACCGATTTTTCTCAAAAATCTTTTTGTGCTAACGGTGCGCAATTGTGTTATGGCGACAAAATACTCTTTATCTTCCAGAGTGAATTTTTCGTGAAATCTTTCATCCTTTGCTTGCAGTGTTGTAGGCAGAACCCACACCATCTGTCTGTTGAATTTTCTGATAATAAGTGCGGGACGCTCAAAATCGTTATTTTTCCCGTCAGTTTCCACTCCGATATTTACGCCAAACGATGTCCACCATATTTCGCGCTCGTGAATGCCGAAATTGTCAAGCTTTAACTCCGTTATCTTTTTTACATTATTCCATTTATCAAAATCTTTTTTCATACACTTTTTACCTTAAGGACTTTACAGACTTTTGACTCAAATAATATCCGCAAAATATCTTTCAACTTTTTTAAATACATAAATTCCGATAAGCAACAACACGGCGCAGGCGAGGAAAGAAATGCCAATCAGTGTCCAGTTTATCGGTGTTGTGCCGAGGAGCGATGCGCGAGCGCTTTGGATGGCTCCGGTCATCGGGTTAAGCGCCAAGAGCCAAGAGTATTTTCCCGCGATGCTTGCCGGATAGATGACGGGTGTGACAAATAGAAGCATTTGAATGAAGAACGGCAATGCATAGCGAACATCGCGATATTTTACATTGATGGCGGCCAGTGTCAGTCCTAATCCGACTGATGCCATAAATGAAATAGCTAGGACTATTGGAATAACAAAAACACTTTCCAGTCTTGGAACAAAGCCGTAATAAAACATAAGCAAAATTAAAACAAGGGCGGATATTCCGAAATCAACAAGTTTGGTTAGCACGGAAGATAAAGGAAGTATAAGCCGCGGGAAATAGACTTTTGTAATGATTGATTTATTTGATATCAGACAGTTGCTAGTGTCGCCGAGAGCACTGGAGAAAAATTGCCAGAAAAGGAGTCCTGTATACACGAATATCGGATAGGGAACTCCGTTTGACGGAATGTTAGCAAGTTTGCTGAAAAAAATCGTGAACACAACCATAGTTACAAACGGTTGAAATATTGCCCAACCTGCTCCGACAAATGTTTGTTTGTATCTTACTTTCAAATCCCGCCAAGTGAAGAAATAAAGAAGCTCTTTGTATTTCCAGACCTCCTTAAGGTCGTTAAGGCTGAAAGTTTTCTTTGGTTTTATAATAGTTATTTTGTCCATAATGTCCTTAAGGTCTATAAAGTCGAAAGTCATAAAGTCTTGATGAAACCGGAAAGCAATTTTGAAACGTCAACAGATAAATTATAATATTTACCATATTGTTCTTTGTTCAGATATTCAAGATCCAAAGCCAAATATAGCATTGATCTAACCTCTCCGCACGAACCTTTGGCGATAAATAAAAAGTGTTTAAATTCCTTATCACCTCTTCTTTCAAATCCTTCAGCGATATTATTCATTATAGATACGCAAGCTCTTTGTATCTGATCTTTAAATCTAAAATCTTTGCCGATTGAAAACGCTTTATAAATTAAAAGAGTTAATTCTTTAGATTTTTGCCAAGCTATAATATCTTCAAATTTTTCTATTTTCATAAAATTTTGACTTTACGGACATTAAGGACTTTACGACTTTTGACTGATTTTATACCAATCATATGTCATCTTTATGCCTTCCGCCAAATTGGTTTTCGGTTTCCAGCCGAGTTTTTTGGATTTTGAAATGTCCAGCAGTCTTTTTGGTGTGCCGTCGGGCTTGGTTTTGTCCCATTTAATTTTTCCTTTAAAGCCAACAATTTTTTTAACCAATTCCGACAGTTCTTTTATCGTAACATCTTTTCCCGCTCCAATGTTGAAAAATATTTCCCCGTTTTCGTTTTGCTTCGCAGTCGGATCAAATTCATTCATCGCGAACAAGCACGAGTCCGCCATATCGTCAACAAACAAGAACTCCCGTCTCGGCTTGCCGGAACCCCAAAGAGTTATTTCTTTTTGTCCGCTTGCTTTTGCCTCGTGAAATTTTCTTATCATTGCCGGCAATACATGAGAATTATTCAAATCAAAATTGTCATTATATCCGTAAAGATTAGCCGGCATTATGGCGATAAAATTCGTCCCATACTGCCTGTTGTAGCTTTGGCACATTTTAAGTCCGGCAATCTTGGCAATGGCGTAAGGCTCGTTGGTGGGCTCAAGATAATCAGACAAAAGATACTCTTCTTTTACTGGAGTGGGGCAAAGTTTCGGATAAATGCAAACTGAACCTAAAAATAAAAGTTTTTTAACTCCTGATAAATACGACTGATGAATAATATTGTTTTGAATTTGCAGATTTTCGTAAATAAAGTTCGCGGGAGATGTTTTGTTGGCCATAATTCCGCCGACTTTTGCCGCCGCCAAAAAAACATACTCAGGTTTTTCTTTTTTGAAAAAATCAGTTACGGCTTTTTGGTCAAGCAAATCCAACTCTTGCCTTGTTTTTAGTATTAAATTTTTAAAACCTTCTTTTTGGAGAAGTCTTGTGACGGCGGAGCCGACTAATCCCTTGTGTCCGGCTATATAAATTTTAGATTTCTTGTTCATCATTTAATTAATCATATTACTTGAAGCCGGCAATTTTAAGAAAATTTTTAACATAAGGATGCCAACCCTCGTTTATTTCAGAAAACCAACCATACTCGCTTGATTGCTCGTCCATTTTTATTTCTTTAGGATTAACAGCTTTGGCTAGATAGGTAACATTAATTGTATGCGTTGAAGAGTTGAACGGACCATCAGGGAAAATCGTTTCTTCTACGCCAATGCGATTAATAATTTCTACTTTTAATCCGGTTTCTTCAAAAGATTTTCTGGCGACTGCTTCAGCAAGGGTTTCATTTTTTAATATTCTTCCTCCCGGGAACCACCACTGATTTTTGGCTGGTTTATTTTTTCTTTTGGCTAAGAGAAAAGAATTGATATTGGTAATAATTATATCAACGCAAGCCATCGGCATAGCCATGTGTATTTTCTCATACAAATCGGAAGGAATTAATTGCACCTTTTGTTCATTCATTTTATTTTTGAGATTCATTTTCATAATCCGCTTTGGCCATAATTTTCACCAGTTCATTAAACCTTACTTTTGGTGGGCGGAAGTATTTTGGGTCTATCTCAATGATTGTTTTGCCGGTTTTTTTGTCCAAGCCTTTTTCATTAATTCCTTTGCCTTTCCAAACTAAATCAAAGCCCAAGTATTCGGCTGTTTTTTCCGCGAACTCCCGCGCGGTATGAGCTTCGTTGGTGGCCAAGAGGTAATCGTCAGGCTTGTCTTGCTGGAGCATAAGCCACATACCTTCCACAAAGTCTTTGGCGTAACCCCAATCCCTTTTGGCGTCAAGGTTGCCCAAATAAAGTTTTTTTTCTTTGTCCAGTTTTATCCGCGCCAAACCTCTGGTTATTTTCCTGGTAACGAAAGTTTCTCCTCGGCGCGGCGCTGTAATTTTTTGTTATCCAATAGGCGTAAACTTTGGCGACTCCGTAAGGGGAGCGGGGATAGAAAGGGGTGGTTTCTTTAAGCGGTATTTCCAGCGCCTTGCCGAACATCTCGCTGGAAGAAGCTTGGTAGAATTTTGTTTTTATACCCGTTTCTCGTATGGCGTCCAAAATTCTTAAAGTTCCCAATCCGCTCACATCTCCCGTATATTCCGGAAGGTCAAAACTTACGCGAACATGGCTCTGCGCTCCCAAATGATAAATTTCATACGGTTTTATTTTTTGCAACAATCTGTTTATGTTACTACCGTCCGACAAGTCGCCGTAGTGTAAAAATAGTTTAACTCCGTTTATGTGAGGGTCGGTGTATAGATGGTCTATTCGAGAAGTATTGAAGGTGCTGGCGCGCCTTATTATTCCGTGCACCTCATAACCTTTTTCCAAAAGCAATTCCGCGAGATAAGAGCCGTCTTGGCCAGTGATTCCTGTTATCAAAGCTTTTTTCATAAAAATAAATATACCAATAAAAACATTATACCAATATACGAATGTTGCGAATAATACGAATCAATACGAATTATTATTTTTTTCATTTGTTGTCATTCGTATATTGGCATTATTTGCATATTTGTATGTTCATCTACCATTTGCTTAATCTGCTCGCCACTTTTCTCTTTAAGCGCAAATAAGATTTTACAGCCCGCTTTTCAATTTCGGGGGAGACTAAACGCAAAATTTCTTTGCCCAAAATCCTGTATTGCCCGCCGATTTTGTTTGCTCTTATTACCCCCCTTTTTAAAAGTCTTTTTATCGTGCTGTTGCTTATTTTCAGTATTTCTTGAGTTTCTGCGGTAGTATATATTGAATTTGCTTTAATTTCTAGATTCATAACTCTTATTATATAGAAGTATCAAAAGGTGTCAATAAGTATCAGTCTTAATCAGCTTGTATAAAAACCCGAGGGAAGGTATATTATATAAATTGACTTTAAATTACGAAACTGTATATATTCTTACATCGTCATTGCGAGCGAAGCGAAGCAATCCATGATTATGCGCGATAAACTCTGGATTGCCACGTCGGAATACCGACTCGCAAAGACGGAAAACGATAGTTTTGTGATTCAAAGAAATTGAGTTAACGAAAATTTTAAATGAAAACTAACAATATTCTCAAATATCTTATTTATGGAGGATTATTTTTAATGCCTTTTATTCCGCTTATTGTTTCCAGTTCAATGTATTTTCCGTTCATTACGGGGAAAAATTTCGCGTTCAGGTTTTTGGCTGAAATTATTATCGGGCTTTGGGGGGTGCTTGCCATCCGCGATGCCAAATACAGGCCTAAATTCTCCTTGATTAGCCGGTCTGTTTTGATTTTTGTCGCGGTCATCGCGCTCGCTGACGCTTTCGGCGCCAATCCTTATAAAAGCTTCTGGAGCAATTACGAGAGAATGGAAGGGCTTGTCACTTTGCTTCATCTTTTGGGGCTTTTCTTTGCTTTTTCTTCGGTTTTGAAAACGGAAAAAATGTGGTCAAGATTTTTCCACACCTCAATCGGCGTGAGCATAATTTTGGGAATTTACGGACTCTTTCAGTTTTCCGGAGCTATAAAAATAAATCAAGGCGGGGTCAGAGTTGACGGCACGCTCGGCAATGCCACTTATCTCGCGATATATATGCTCTTCCATATTTTTTTGACGACTTTTTTCCTCATCAGAAGGAATTATGCCAAAAAAAGCGCCGGGGAATTTTTCTCGGATTATGCGAATTATATTTACGGGGCGATTATCGTTTTGCAAACTGTTATTCTCTACTACACTGCGAGCAGAGGGCCGATTCTCGGTCTTATCGGAGGAGTCTTCATAAGCTCGGTTTTGGTGGTCATCTTAGAAAAAGAAAAGAAGTGGGTCAGGAAGGTGGCAATTGTGATTTTGGCGTTTACTGTTGCAATCAGTGGACTTTTTATAGCACTTCGCGACAGTAATTTTGTAAAAAGTAGCCAGACTCTCGCGCGCCTCTCTGACATTTCAGTAAGCAAGGTTGCTAAAATGCCGCGATTTATGGTCTGGAATATGGCCTATCAAGGCTTTAAAGAAAGGCCGATTCTCGGCTGGGGACAGGAGAATTTCAATTATGCCTTCAACAAATATTACAATCCGAAAATGTATGACCAAGAACAGTGGTTTGATCGGACGCACAATGTCTTTTTTGATTGGCTAGTGGCAGGCGGAGCGTTGGGGATTCTCTCTTATCTTTCCATATTTTTCGCGGTCATTTATTCTCTTTGGAAAAGGGACGGCTCTAATCTTTCGGTTGCGGAAGGGAGTATTTTAACAGGACTCTTAATCGGATATTTTTTCCAAAATCTTTTCGTGTTTGACAATGTGACGAGTTACATTTTATTTTTTGCTGTTATCGCTTACGTGCATTCAAGAAAGGTTCCTCAGTCGGCTGGTTTGCCAGAGAAAAAAGAAGTATCTATAAGTCCAAATGTCGCAAACTTTGTTTTTATTCCCGCCATCGGTGCGCTTGCTTTGTTCTCCGTTTATTTTGTTAACTACAAAGGCTACTCTGCTTCCCGCACCCTTATAAAAGCGATGACTCCTTACGGCGATGGGGTGGTAAAGAATCTTGAATTTTTCAAAAAGGCGCTGGCTTACGATTCATTCGGCGATTCGGAAATCAGAGAACAGCTTGTTCAAGCCTCGGTAAAAATCTCGGTGAGCAATGCCAGTCCGGAAACCAAACAAGCTTTTTTTGACCTTACCGTCGCCGAGATGAAAAAACAATTGGCGAAGACGCCGGATGATGCCAGATATCATTTGTTCACGGGCTCAATGCTTACCGCTTTCAAACAATATGACCAGGGTCTAAAAGGGCTTCAAAAGGCGAGCGAACTTTCTTCAAACAAACAAACAATAAGATTTGAAATTATAGGCAATTTGATAAACAGCGGCAAAACGGCGGACGCTCTTAAATTGGCCAAGGAAACTTTTGAATTGGAAACGAGTTCCAATCAGAGTCGGGCGATTTACGCCATAGCCGCCATTTACGCCAGAGATAATAAGCTTGCCGAAGAACTTTTGGCGCCGATTCAAGGCACGGACTTTATTGACGACAAGATAATCTCGGCTTATGCCGCCACCAAACAATTCGGTAAAATAATCCCGATTCTTCAAGCGAGGGTAAATAATGATCCGAATAATATTCAGAGCCATATCTCTCTTGCCGCCGCGTATCTCGGCAACAGCCAGCGCGAAGCCGCCGTTCTTGAAATCCAAAAAATCATAGCGATAAACCCTCAATACAAAGAACAAGGCGAATATTTCATAAAAGAGATAAGGGCGGGGAGGAATCCTTGACTTCATTTTAAAAATCTGCTAACATATTGGCTGTGAGTGCGAGCAAATGTTTAGCTCGACGAACGAATGTCTGCGTAAGACTCCGCTTTGGCGGGGTTTTGCGTTTATGGGTATTTACTATATACTTTAATTGCTCGCTTGTTTGGCTAGCGCATTAAAAGTTGTAAAGTTCATCAAGTTTATAAAGTGAGGAAAAAAGCGGGGAAGAGTGTCATTGCGTTCCGTTCGACACTTTACAAACTTTATAACTTTTCACTTGATAACTTGTTCGTTGTTTCAAATTATAGCCGTCGGTTGCACTCACATAAGACATTAGTTTTGGAGCTAGCCGCCGACGGCTATAATTTGACGCAAAATTAGCATTAACTTGTTAACTCGGACATTTCATTTCCAAGTAGTCTCTAAACGGTAATCGTATGAAGACTAAATTCCACAGGTCTGTAATTTTTGAGAATCATTCTATTCTCTTTTTCTTCCAAAATAAGATCAACAACTTCTCTTATGTTGCGCAAAGCCTCATCAATGGTTTTGCCTTGCGCGTAGCATCCTTTTAAAATTGGGCATTCAACGACATAAAAACCGTCCTCTCCTTTTTCAACCAAAAGAGGAATTTGTCGTTCGCTATGATACATGATTTTAGATCCTGACTTCAGGCATAATTTTTATATTTTATTACAGCAAAGCTCAATTTGTCAAATTTGCTTTTTTGTTGGTTTGGTTATGTCTTTTGCAAATCTAATCATATCTGGAGCCGGGATAGATTCTTCTGAAACACTTTTTGCCCATTGCAACAGAATTCAATTGGTTTGCATGCTTGTTCCAATAGTTACTTTTATTGCGGTGTCAAGTTTTGCTGTTTTTATATGGTAGTTTCCGATTTTTATGATAGTATCTAGCTTATGTTTTCATTGAAAAAAATATTTGGGGACGGGCAGGGAAAGAAATTGAAAGCTTATTATCCGATTGTGGAGAAAATCAACAAGTTGGAGGCGGAGATTAAAGCTCTTTCCGACGGCGAGCTTGCGCTAAAGACTCCCTATTTCAAAGAAAAAATAAAGAATGGCGAAAATTTGGACTCGATTTTGCCTGAAGCTTTTGCCGTAATAAGAGAAGCGTCGCGGAGGACTTTGGGCGAAAGGCATTTTGATGTTCAGCTCATAGGAGGAATGATTTTGCATAAAGGAAATATCGCCGAGATGAGAACGGGGGAAGGCAAGACGCTCGTCGCGACTCTGCCGGCGTATCTAAACGCGCTTACGGGGAAGGGTGTGCATATCATCACAGTCAATGATTATCTGTCGCGAAGAGATGCGGTTTGGATGGGCCAAATTTATTCTTTTCTTGGATTATCCGTGGGAATTTTGAATCATGATCAATCCTTCCTTTATGATCCAAAGCACAAAGAGCTAGATGAAGAAAGAGATGAGCTTGGCGCGTTCAAAGTCGTGCACGAATTTTTGAGGCCGTGTTCAAGACAGGAGGCTTACCGCGCCGACATTACTTACGGCACAAACAATGAATACGGTTTTGATTATCTTAGGGACAACATTGAGCATATCGTTAACGACATAAGACAGAGAGAATACAATTACGCTATTGTTGACGAAGTGGACTCCATTCTCATAGACGAAGCGAGGACGCCCCTTATTATCTCAATGCCGACGGTTGATTCGGAAAATCTGTACGGCACATTCGCGGCCATCGCCAGAAATTTGCAGAAAGATACCGATTACAAAGTTGATGAGAAATTCAAACAGATCACCTTGACCGACGAAGGCATAAACAAAGCCGAGAAAGCGCTCGGCGTGGAAAATATTTACACCGACAAGGGGGTGAAATATGTCCACCATCTTGAAACCGCCGTCCGCGCCAAGGCGCTTTTCAATCGCGACAAAGAGTATGTCGTGAGGGACGGGGAAGTCATAATCGTGGACGAGTTTACCGGAAGGCTTCAGCCGGGCAGACGATGGTCCGAAGGACTTCATCAAGCGGTTGAAGCCAAAGAGGGTGTGGAGGTTCAGAAAGAATCCAGAACTTTCGCTTCCATTACTTTTCAAAATTATTTCAGGCTTTACAAAAAGCTTGCCGGTATGACGGGAACCGCTCTGACTTCCGGCGAGGAATTTTACAAAGTCTACGGCACGGACACTGTCGCTGTGCCGACCAATAAGCCGATTGCGAGGAAAGACCACAACGACTTAATTTTTCAAAACGAAAACGGCAAATTCAAAGCGCTGGCGCGCGAAGTTAAAGAAATGCACGACAGGGGACAGCCGGTGCTTATCGGCACGGTTTCTATAGAGAAAAACGAGGTGCTATCCGAATATCTTTCCAGAGAAGGGATTCCGCACAATATCTTAAACGCCAAGAATCACGAGAAAGAAGGCGAGATAATCGCTCAAGCGGGAAAATTGGGAGGAGTGACGGTCGCGACAAATATGGCGGGAAGAGGAGTAGACATAAAGCTCGGCGGAGTGCCGTTTGATCAAGGCAATT
>Ga0075869_123_pt1 | contig 14576 bp, 16 predicted proteins | sample RifGroA1_FD_67970 | JGI IMG/M metagenome (GOLD analysis project Ga0075869, IMG submission 67970) | Parcubacteria bacterium GW2011_GWA1_40_21 | reverse complement strand
TCTGTCTCCGTCGACAGATGGTGAACATTGTTTGGATGATGTTAAAGCACAAAACCGAGTATCGAAATGCTTGACTTTTCCTCATAGCGGATCTCTCCTTATTTAAAATAGTCCCGAATATTAAGTTAAAGAACTTCTATAGAAATCCCCTGAATTAAAATAACATTTTATTTTGCAAATTCAAAATGCTGATTCAAGCTCATTTTTCTACTTGACCCAATTTTTAAGAACCTCTATCGCTTTATCGGTCTGCGCGTCTTTGCCTTTTGAAAATTCTTCTTGCGTCAACTTAACTTCAAAATCCGGAATTAAGCCGTTTTCCGAGATTGAATTTCCAAGCGGTGTAAGCCATCTGGCTATTGTCACCTTGAGAGAAGTTTCGGGAGTGATTTTGACGACTTCTTGGACCGAGCCTTTTCCGAATGTCTTTGTCCCGACAAGCTTGGCAATGCCGTGCTCCTTGAGCGCGCCCGCAAGAATTTCCGAAGCAGAAGCAGAACCGCCATCCACAAGCGCCACCATCTTCAAATTGCTGTTAAATATGTCGTACCCCTTGCTTCTGTATACTTGAGGGGGCGCGTTTTTGCCGAAATCCTCGCTCACAACAATCTTACCGAGCGGCATAAACCAGCTTGCCATATCAACCGCCGCTTCCAGATATCCGCCGGGGTTGCCCCGCAAATCAAGAATAAGCTTATCGGAATCCGACTCTATGAATTCGCGAAGCGCCTCCCTGAAAAGATTAGGCGACGCGGAATAAAAATTATAAAGTTTAATTATGAAAACTCCATCAGTCATCTTTCCGCCGAAAATTTTGCCGTCTCTGATCTCCGTGTCAACGGTCGGAATGTTTATGACTTCTCTTGTTAGTATGAATTCAAGCGGTTCCTTCTTCCCTTCTCTGGCTATGATAATTTTCACTTTTGTGCCGACCTTGCCGCGGATGAGCTTTACCGCTTTGTCAACGCTCATATTCATTGCGGATTGCCCGTCAATTGAGATTATTTTGTCGCCAGCCAATATCCCGGCCTTTTGCGCCGGATTGCCTTTGAGAGGCGCCACGACAGTGACAGCTTCGTCTTTTATTCCTATTTCCATGCCCACACCTTCAAAATTTCCGCTTATTTCAGCTTCAAAAGATTTACTTTCTTCCGGCGGGAAAAATACCGTGTAAGGGTCGCCCAATGAGCTGGTAAGACCTCCTATCGCGCCCCAGACTTTGTCTTGAGCCGTTGAGGTTGCCGCTGACGCAGTGGAAGTTGATATTTTTGTCGGCACGAATTTTTCATCCAAGACTTGCCACGCTTTCCAAAAAGGAGCGAAGTCAACTTCAGAAGAAATATCGGCTTCGGTATTTATAAGAGATTCCGGCGGATTGACTCGCTCTGAATCTATCTTAAAACCAAGATAAAGCCCTGAAACAAAAATTGCTCCGGACGCGAGGATGCTTATTGTTATTACTTTATATTTACCGGCCTGAAATAATTTAGACGACATGATATTTATTATCATCTCAAAAAAAATCCAACGGGTCAATGAATACCACTACTGATTTTATATTTTCCCCCGCGAAAATTCGGAAAGGCGGCGGAGCCGCACCGCTGACAATTTCAAGTTTTTCTTTGGCGGCATTCAATCCAAGAATTCGCAAAGCGAATACAAATGTATTTTATGATAAATCAGAGAATAAATCAAAAAGAAAAGAGCTCCACTCGCGGTTGTACACGGGAAGCTCTTGGTATTCTGGCGGCACTGTTCTTAAAGTGGTTCGAAGTGTCCTGTCGTAGGATTCTTCTTGCACTTGTCCCAAATGAACAACTTGCCGTCCATGACGATATAAACGCCGGGGACAGATGCCTGTGCCGCGATGACTGCACCGCCAAGATTGAATTCAGCGTCAGTATCGCGCATGCGCGCAGGTTGCAGAGCTCCCGTGAGCACAACCACCTTATCGGGGCAACGCTTGGCGACAACCCTTGCGGTCTCGATCATTGTGTCCGTTCCATGAATGACCACGGAGCGGTCGTGAGTAGCACACCAATCGGCGATGAAAGTCCGGTCGGTGTCGTCCATATCAAGACTGTCCTTTGCCCTGTCTGGCTGATACGACACTTCAATATTGGTGAGGCCGAGCCGAGTTATCATCTCCTCGGCGGCGGAGGTTTGTGGAATTGTCATGTTATCTCCTTTGGATTTTTCCATTTGTTCTATAAATTATTTACCACAAAATTTGAAAAGATGCAAGCAAAAAAAGTATGGAATTTGATTTGTAAGATTAAAAAATTTTCTTCCCCCAAAATTAAAATATGGTTCGAGCCGATGTTTTTCTCAGGGTTCTTTTGCGGTTTTGAGCGGTGTAGCTCCGCCGCCTTTCCGAATTTTCGCGGGGGGATTTTTTCAGAAAAATGCGTTCGGACTAATTCAAGAATACTGCACCACGTAGGAAAAGTCAAAGAGTTTTGGTTCGCCTCGCTTCGCTCGGCGACTAATTCGTATTCAATTTTGGGGGTAAAAACGAATTGGCGGTTTCGCATTTTTGGGGAAGAAAATTTTTTAATCCTTAATCCACAAACAATATGAGATACATACTTTATGCTCGCAAATCTACCGAGGACGACGACCGACAGGTTTTAAGTATTGAAGCGCAACTCGTAGAGTTGCAAGAGTATGCCGCCAAAGAAAAACTTGAAATTTGTCGCCTCGTTCTGCGAGGCCAAAACCGCAAAAGAACCCGGGCGAATTAAATTCGCAGAAATGTTGTCATTGATTGAGAGAGGAAAAGCAGACGGGATAATATCTTGGCACCCCGACCGTCTCGCGCGTAATTCGGTAGACGGCGGTAAAATAATCCACTTCGTTGATCGCGGCTTGATTAAATCCCTCAAATTTCACACCTTTTGGTTTGAGCCGACACCGCAGGGACTTTTTATGCTCAATATCGCCTTTGGTCAATCAAAATATTTTGTAGATAATTTGCGAGAGAACGTGAAGCGAGGACTACGACAGAAAATTAGGAATGGTGTTTGGCCCGGCTGGGCTCCGGTGGGGTATCTCAATAACCCCAAAACACGCGGTATTGATGTTGATAGCGATAAAGCCACTAAAGTAAAGAAATTGTTTGAAATGTACGCCACCGGAGCATATACGCTTTACTCTCTCGCAAATTGGTGCAAAGAAAAGGGTTTGCATGGTAATCTTGGCAAAGAGATAGCGTTAAGTAATGTGCAAAGTATTCTACAAAATATTTTCTACATTGGGCTTATGAAATATGGTGGGGAAATTCACGAGGGACAGCACGAGCCGTTGATTTCAAAGAAACTTTTTGATTCTTGCCAAGAAGTGATGGCGAAGCGCGGCAGAGTTCACGAATTACACAAAAATGATTTTGCTTTTCTTGGCCTTCTAAAATGTGCTTCGTGTGGTGCGAGTATAACTGCCGAGAAACAGAAAGGTCATCACTATTACCGATGTACTCGCAAGAAAGGGCCATGCCAAGAAAAGCATTACCTCCGTGAGGAAGCATTAACCGAACAAATCACTTCTTATCTTCAAAAAGTTTCTTTGTCGAGCCAAGACACGGAGAAAGTTTTGGCGGCGTTGGACAGTGAACAGGATAAAGCGAGAGAGGATGCACAAAGCAAGGTTGGCGTTTTGAAAGAACAGTTAGCGAGCGTAGAAACAAAGTTAGTAAAACTCCTTGATGTCTATTTGGCCGATGCTTTATCCACAGAGGAATACGCCGCCAAAAAACAGAGTTTGTTGTCTCAAAAAGTTTCGTTATCTGAAAAAATCACCGACTTTGAGACAAAAGGTTTGTCTTGGCTCGAACCGGCTCGTGAGTTTGTTTTCTCCTTAAATCAAGCCGCTAATCTGCTTTCCTCTCCCAATCCGACTGCAATGACAATATTTCTGAAAAACATCGGTTCGAACCATATTTTGCGAAACCACCAATTCGTTTTTACCCCCAAAATTGAATACGAATTAGTCGCCGAGCGAAGCGAGGCGAACCAAAACTCTTTGACTTTTCCTACGTGGTGCCCTCAGTAGGAATCGAACCTACATCAAAAGCTTAGGACGCCTCCGTTCTATCCATTGAACTATGAGGGCTAAAATTCCGCAATTTTTTCGATAAATTATTTAATCCCCAGCAAACTTGAAATCTTCGCTTTATCAAATCCGACTATAATTTCGCCGCCAATCAGTATAACCGGCACGCCCATCTGACCGCTCTTCTCCACCATTTCCTTTCTCTTTTCCAGATTGACAGCCACATCAAAATCATCATAGCTCACATTATTTTTTTTGAAGAAATCTTTTGCCATATGGCAGTATGAACAGCTTGGCGTGCTATAAATTTGTACTTTTTTCATATTTCAAATAAAAAATTAATTTTAATTCCAATTTAATATAACATACTTTAAAAATCCGACAAAACTCCGCGCGAAGCGCCTCACTGATTTTGAGTTTTAGAAAATTATAGAGTCCAAAAATTAATGAGGGGACAATGTGGTGCGAGTGGCGGGAATCGAACCCGCGCCCTATGCTTGGGAAGCATATGTACTGCCACTATACTACACTCGCAAAATTCATCTTGAATTTTTATTTAAAAAGATTTAGGAACTTAGACCAGATGCTTTTCTCTTCATTGTCCCCTGCCGCATTGTTTTTATTTGTTTTGTTATCATCCACAATGACAATAACCTGCTCGCCGGCTTTTCCAACCATAAATTTCTTTCGTATCTCTTCTTCAGTCCCTCTGTCCGTCTTAAGGCGGTCAATTTCATAATTAAGCATTTTTTCTCTTTTCTTCAGCTCGGCAATCTCTTCTTGGGCTTTGTTCAGATTTCCCTTACTTGTCTTCTGCTTATGATATACGCTGAGAGTGGCTCTGGCAATAAAAATCAAAATTATAAAAAGAGCGATCAGTGTTATTTTAGAATACAAAATATTTCTAAGTTTCTTTTTTTCTTGAAATTCAAGCATAATTTAAAATTAGAATTTATTCTTACTTTATGGACTTTACAGACTTCTTTCAGCGACACTTGCCTTATTCTATCAATATTATATATTTAATAAAATCAATGGTAATTACGAGACGCAAAAATTTATAGGTCTATTGAGCAATCCGTCAGCCGACGGATAAAAACAAACGGCTTTTGCGACCCGAGGACCTAAATTTTTACATTTCGTAATTTGGGGTTCTAAAATCTATTCCGACCGCATCATTTTTAGGAAAACTTCTTGAGGAATATTCACTTTCCCGATCTCTTTCATTTTTTTCTTGCCCTTCTTCTGTTTTTCGCGTAATTTCATCTTTCTGGTAATGTCCCCTCCGTACATATGCGCTGTCACATTCTTTTTCATCGCGGTAATTGTGCGTGAAGAAATAATTCTACCCAGAGCGACACCTTGTATTTTAGTCGTGAACATCTGCCTCGGCAAAATATTATAGAGCTTTTCAACGGACGCTTCCGCTTCCTCCTCAACTCTTTTTCGCGAAACCACTTTAGAAAACGCCTGCACCGGCTCATCGGCAACTAGAATATCCAATCTTACGACATCGGCCTCTTTCAACTCCCCCATTTCATAAGAGATTGACGCGTAGCCTGAAGAAACGCTTTTCAATTCGTCAAAAAAATTCCTCATCAATTCTCTAAGCGGCATATCTACGCTAACCGACGCTCTGTTGTCTCCGAAAGTCTCGGCCTCGCCGACAATCGCCTCGTGGTCAAAAAGCTTCTGCATAATGGAACCGAGGTATTGCGACGGGGTTATTATTTTTACCTTCGCCCACGGCTCAAAAACTTTTTCCACTGTATTGTCATCGGGAAAAAGCGAAGGAGAGTAGATAATTTCTCTTTTTCCGTTTCTATGCAAAATTTCATAGGTGATGCTTGGAATGGTGACGATTAAATTTAAGTTGAACTCGCGGCGCAATCTCTCCGTGATTATTTCAAGATGTAGCATTCCCAAGAAACCGCATCTGAAACCTCTGCCCAATGTTCCGGATGATTCCTCCTCAAAAGTAAATGATGAGTCTGACAATTTTAATCTGCTTAACGCCTGTTTGAAGGAGGTAAAATCGTCTTGGCTTTCGGGATAAATGGACGCCCAGACGACCGGAGCGGGGCTCATATAGCCGTGAAGCGGCTCTAAATTATCTTTGGCAAGAGATACCGTGTCTCCGACTGACGCGATTCCAGGCTCTTTTATTCCGGTGACAATGTATCCGATTTCTCCGGCCGAAAGAGATTCGGTCGGAACTTCGCTTGGCGAAAAAACTCCGACTTCAAGGGCGGTGAAAGTTTTGTCCGCGACTTTGAAAATTAATGGCGTGTTTTTCCTGACCTCTCCGCTCATCACTCTCACATAGACGATTACCCCACGATGATTTGAATATTGAAAATCAAAAATAAGCGACCGGAAAATATTTTTCTCCGGAAATTCCGAAGCTGGAGGAGGCACTCTTCTTATGACTTCCTCAAGAAGTTTCTCCACGCCCTCCCCCGTCTTTCCGGATACTTCAAGGATTTGGTCAGACGGAACATTGAGCAGAGACGCGATTTCATTTTTAACCTCGGGAATTCTAGCCAGCGGCGAGTCTATTTTGCTTACTACGGGAATAATAGTAAGACCGAGCTCTCTTGCCATATTAAGCGTGGTCAAAGTCTGGGCTTGCGCGCCCTGAGTGGCATCAACCAACAAAATACAGCCTTCAACCGCTTTAAGCGCGCGAGAAACTTCATAAGAAAAATCAATATGACCCGGAGTATCGATCAAATTCAGGTTGTAGCCTGCCCGCCGATGAGGCGAGGTGGTAGGGAGAAGAATCTGCGATTTCGTTTTTTCCGCCGAAGGCGGATCCGCCTTCGGCGGAAGATTTGAGATTTAAGATTTCAGATTGAGGATGCCAAAGCATCCGAACCGGCTGCATCTTTATCGTAATTCCCCGCTCCCGCTCAAGTTCCATACTGTCAAGGACTTGTTCCTGCATTTTCCGTTTTTCTATCGTGTGAGTGATTTCAAGCATTCTGTCGGCCAAAGTTGATTTGCCGTGGTCAATATGAGCGATAATGGAAAAATTCCGAATATTTTCTATCTTCATAAATGACAGCTTATCAAAAATCGGTAAAAATTCAATTCAAGACTAAAAATCCAAACAACGAAAAATCTGAAGCTAAACAGTGAAATTTTTTACCGAATAAAGGTCTTCGTTTTCCTGCGATTCTTTTTCTTCTTTCGGCCGGTCGTCAATGGGAGTGGCCACGGCGGATATTTCAGCGGGATTGCCATCCGTGGCCGGCGAAGTTGGGATTGATGCAGTCTCAATCAGATCTTCCTGACTTTTATCCGCCTTGGTCAGATTTCTGTCAAGCATTTCGCTCGGACTCTTCCTTGGCTCGCTGAAGCCTCCGGCGAAAGCGACTTTCTGTTTATTTGATTCAATCATATCAAGAATGGCGCGCAAATCTTCATTAGAAAAAAAGTCTATTCGTATCTTGCCGCCAGTCTCTTGTTTTTCAATATGCACACGCGTTCCGAGAGACTGGGTTAATTTTTCTTCAAGCTCGGCAATCTCCGGGTCAGGCGCGTATTCTTTCTTACGAGCCCTTTCGGAGGCGATTTTTCTGGCAATTGATTCGGCCTCGCGGACAGTCATCTTTCTGAAAATAATTTCCTTGAACAGCACTTCTTGCTCTTGCGGTCTGCCAGTTAGCATCAAGAGAGGCCGAGTGTGGCCTTCCGATATTTTCCCCTCTGAAAGCCCGTTTAGCATTGCCTCCGGCAAAGCTAATATTCTTAAAGTGTTAGAAACATATTCCCTGCTCTTGCCGACTTTCTGCCCGATTTCAATATGCTTGAAATTGAATTCGTCAACAAGCCGTTGGAACGCCCGCGCGCGGTCAACCGGATTCAAATCTTCCCTCTGGAGATTTTCAATTATCGCGAGCTCCAGCTTCAACCTGTCGTTTTCTTCCGAATTTCTGATGATGACCGGCACTTGCGATAGTCCGGCAAGTTTTGAAGCCCTCAATCTTCTTTCCCCGGAAATAAGTTCGTATTCCACGGCGAGTCCGCCGTCTTCTTTGTATATTTCTTTGCGAGTCACCACGAGCGGCTGGAGTATCCCGTATTGGCGGATTGAGTCGGACAAGTCTTTGAGCTTCGCTTCGTCAAACTCGTGCCTCGGCTGATAAGGGTTCGGCTTGACTTTATCCGTTTCTATCCAAAATATTGAATCGCTGTAAAATTGGTTCATTATTTTAATATTATATATTATATTTTGTGAATCACAAAACTCCATTATTCGCAGAACACGCGTAATTTTCTGCTGAAAATTCCCTCTGCTCGCGCCGCCGCGCTACGCAAGTTTCCGCTCATAACGGAGTTTTGTGATTCAAAGTTATATTGAAATATTTTATCATAGCGCGACAAAGTCGCAAAATTTTTCGGCGCAAGTCTGTAAAAATTTTGCCAAATTTGACAAGCGTGCAAGCAATGTGTTACTTTAAAAATAGAAAGGTGGGATACCTCCGGCAGGTGCGAGGGTCATCAGTTGGTCCATTTCTAGACTGATTCATATCCAGTCTCTCATTTATGACCAAAAAAGTCTCTTGCTACGCGGTTCTTTTCGGTACTTTAACCGCAGGCGCTTCCACCATAGTGGGTTCTTTGCTTTTTCATACCCATTATTTGCATCTATGTGGCGCCATAAAGAGTACAAACCCTCTGCCCCACTGTCTTTTAATCTTTTAAAGCAGTGGGGTATATTTTTGTAAAAAAGTGTAAAATATATTAACCTAGAATCATTATGATGAAAAATAAAATTGTGAAGATAGTCCAAGCCAAGACCGGCAATCCTGTGCTCCGCGACTTCGCAGAACAAGTTCCGCTTAAAGAGATAAAAAGCGAGAAAATAAAAATAATTATTGAAGATATGAAAAATGCGCTCGCGAAAGAGGAAGAGGGTGTCGCCATAGCCGCGACTCAAATTGGTATTCCTTTGAGAATTTTCGTCGTATCAAAAAAAATATTTCAATTGATTGATGCCGCAAAAAGCGGCAAGGACGCATATGACGATATGGTCTTCATAAATCCGGAAATAACAAAATTATCCAAAGAAAAGACGATAATGGAGGAGGGGTGCTTAAGCGTCAGAGATTATTACGGCAAAATCAATAGAGCGACTAAGGCCACCGTCAGAGCTTATGACGAAAATGGCAGAGTTTTTGAACGAGGCGGCAGCCGCCTTCTCGCCCAAATATTCCAGCACGAAATTGATCATCTAAACGGCATCCTCTTCACCGACTCCGCCAAAGATGTGCAGAAAATTATTAGAGATAAAAAAATAGAAAATAAATAAAAAGCTTAAAATGAAAATCCTGCGTTATTTCTGCTATCGCTGAAATAAGATACACATTTTGGTATTAGAAAAATAAAAAAATGAATAACAATAATCTGAAATTCGTTTTCTTCGGCACTTCGGAACTTTCAGTGACAGTGCTGGATATTCTTATGAAAAACAGCTATACGCCCGACTTGGTTATTACCGTTCCCGACAAACCTCAAGGGCGGAAAATGATAATGACTCCCCCACCGCTTAAAGTCTTCGCTCAATCTCATAATCTCAAAATAGACCAGCCTGCTTCTCTTTCAACCTACAACCCCGCCTCATCGGCGGGCAGGCTACAACCTACTTATCGTTGCTTCTTACGGAAAAATTATTCCTAAATCAATTTTAGACATTCCAAAATTCGGCACGCTTAATGTCCACCCTTCGCTTTTGCCGAAATTCAGAGGTCCGTCGCCTATCCAATCTTTCATCTTAAGCGGAGAAGAAAAAACGGGAGTTACAATAATGCTAATGGACGAGCAAGTAGACCACGGGGCAATTCTTGCACAACAAGAATTAGAAATTACAAATCACAAAAGCCAAATTACAAATAAATCACAAATCAAAAATTCAAAAAATACCAAACTAAACACAAGACAATTGGAAGAAAAGTTAGCGGAATTGGGCGGACAAATGCTGGTTGATGTCATTCCAAAGTGGATAAGCGGCGAGATAAGACCGCAAGAACAAGACCGCAGCCAAGCGACTTTTACCAAAAAAATAAACAAAGAAGAGGGGCTGGTTGATTTGGAAAAAGATAATCCTGACCTTATTTACAGAAAATTTCTCGCCTTTCAGCCATGGCCGGGAATTTATTATTTTACCGAAAAGGGCGGCCGCAAAATCCGCGTCATAATCACAGATATGGAATTAGAAAACGGCCAATTAAAAATAAAAAAAGTTAAACCGGAAGGCAAAAACGAGATGAGTTTTGCAGAATTTCTAAAAAGTAAAATGACTGACAATAATGAAAGGCAGGTTTGTTAGACCTGCCTTTGAGATTAGATTAGGTTAATCGCCATATCCAATCTCATCTTCATCTTTCATAAACTTATCTATTTCGGAGCCTTCGCCAAAATCTAGAAGGTCTCCCGGATCAACCTCACATTCTTGAAAATCTCCATCGTCTCTTATAATATCTCCTGATTCTTCCAGCTCTCTTAGCTTGGCTTTTACCTGTGATGGTGTGCCGCTAGAGATTATCTCTAGGTCGGCATGTTTTTTTCGCAAATATTTTTTTCTTGCCTCTTCTTTAACTTTTCTCATTTTTTCCTCCTTTCTGTTAATGTTTTTTTATTTACTTTTTTTACATCTTCTTTTTGCACTACAGATTGTGTCGCCGCAATGGCTGTTCCAAAAACTATTGCTATGTCTATTTTTCTCAATCTCCCAAACATTTTTGACCTCCTTTTATTAAGGTTGTTAAGGGTTTGTTTAATTTTCAATGTTCTGTCTTTGTCTGCGATAATAATACTAAAACCGTAAAATTATTCTGAGAATTTGGCGATAGCGAAATATGGTAAAAATAGGAAACACAAAAAACGACTATGTTGAGCCGTTTTTTAGATAACGGAGATAGATAAATTATCTGTTGACGAAAAAGGTGGACAGGCGCAATTCAGATGATATAATTCAGTTAATTATGGCATTATCTGATTTTTTAAATTCACTGGGCATAGACGAGAAAGGGCAAAAAGTTTATCTCGCCCTTTTGGCTTTGACCGATGCGCCTGTTTCCAATATCGCAAAAAAGTCAGGTTTGGAGCGGACTACCGCTTATCATCATTTGGAAAAATTATTAAAACTTGGACTTGTTTCCACTTATAGAAACAAAAATACCAAAAGGTTTGTCGCGGAAAATCCCAATAAGATAAAAGGAATAATTGAGGGTCAGATGGCTCTGGTGGACAGGTATTTGCCGGAGTTGCAGAAAATTTCGTCATCTAAAAAAATAGCCAGTCTAAAATTATTTGAAGGAGTGGAAGGAAGAAAACAATTGGCCGAAGAAGAATTAAATTGCAAAGAAAAAATAGTGAGATCTCTGGGTTCGGTCAAAGATTTGAGAAAGTCTATCGGCGGCAAACTTGGTTTTACTCAAAAACGCCTTGATAAAAAGGTTTTTTCTAAATGCCTTCGTCCAGCAAATGATGAGTTTGAAAAAGGCTGGATTGAAGATCAAGTGAAAGAATTACGAGAAGTAAAACTTTTACCGGAAGGCACAGGCGCAACAGGAATGATGTTTATTTTTGACAATAAAATATCTTTTATCGCCCCGCACGAAGAAGAAGGGGTCGGATTTTTGATTGAAAGCGACGGGTTAAGCAAAACGATGAAATCCGTATTTGACGCTTTGTGGAAAATAAGCAAAGACACCAAATCATAACGAATTATTCCGTCTTGTTGAATTCTCCCATCATTCTTTGCTTTATTTCTTCTTCAATCTTTTGTCTGGTTTCTTGTTCAATTTTTTCTCTGATGCTTTTTTCTATTTCTTCCCTGTCTATACCCGCCCCTTCCATACTATCGAGGGATCCGCTGTAATTATTTTCCATCATCTTTTCGTTTATCCGTTCTCTTATTTCTTCGTTAATTTTCTCAGGCATTTCTCCTTTTCCCTCCATCATTTCACCCATTCCTTCCTGTCGCATTTTGGGCATAATTTCTTCAAAACAAGCCTTTATTTGTTCGCCGATTTTAGGATTGGGCATTGATTCGCCACTTTGTATTTTGTCAAAATTTTCTGTCCCGACTTTTGACCTTATGCAATCAGTCACTTCCGACGGAGCCATTTTAAGCGCCTCCTTGATCTTTTCCACGCCTTCTCGCATCTCTTTCAATTTTTCCTCCGGAATCAAATTGTGCTCTTTGCCGAAATTGAAGCAGGCTTCCTGATTGTCCGGATTTTCGCAAAACGCCTCGCATTCATCTTTGCCTTTGCAACCGCCCGGCCCCTTGCCTCCGGTTTTCTTGAACATCTCGTATTCTTCCTGATTCATAAATCCGGCTTTGACGGCAAAGTTGGCGCATTCTTCGGAGTGTTCGTCGTTTTCGCAATAATTTTCGCACTGCTCTTTTGACTTGCATCCCCCGGGCATTTCTCCTTTCATCATGAGTGGCATTATTTTTCTGGCCATCTCCGCTTCTTCTTTGGGAATAAAACCGGCCGCCTCGGCAAAACTCAAACATTCTTCCATATGCGAAGAATCGGAACAGTAAGAGTCGCATTGATTCTTGCCCTTGCAATTGCCCGGCGGTTTAATGCCGGAACTTATCGCCTTGGCCGCTTTTTTGGCCTCTTCCAATTCTTCTCCGCTCATAAAACCGGCTTTTTCGGCAAAGACGACGCATTCTTCAATATTGTCGGTATTTTCGCAATAAGCTTCGCAATCTTTTTTGCTCCCACATCCTCCCGGGAGATTGGCTCCTTCTTTTAAAGCCTTGGCCACCTGTTTGGCTTCCTTCAATTCCTTTTCGTCCATAAAGCCGTTTTCTTCCGCGAAAGACAAGCATGAGTCTATATTCTTTATGTTTTCGCAATAAGCTTCGCAATCTGTTTCATTTTTGCAATTGCCTGGCCTGTTTTTGGACTTGGCGAAAGCCCTGGCTTTGCTGATTTCTTCTTCAGACATCAGATTGTGCTTTTCGGCGAAATCCACGCAAGGAGAAATGTTTTCTTCCTTATCGCAATAAGCCCGGCACTCCGTTTCGTCTTGGCAATTTCCGAGTTCTTCCACCGGAAAAACAATATCCTCGCTGTTTTCAGCTCTAACAGTCGCAAAACCGATAAAGATCGCGATTAAAATTATAAACGCTGGAGTTGTAAAATTTCTTATTTTCTTAATCATAATAATAAAATTTATTTGTTAAACGGGTTTTTATAAACATCTTTAAAAGGGTTTGTTTTCGCTTCCTCAAAAGGATTGGTTTTAGCGTCATACGGATTGGCGTCAGGAAGTCTTTCCGCCGGGTTGTGAACTTGTCCTTGAGGTGAAGCTGGCAAAGACGCGTTATCTGTTTTTTCTTGCGTATTCATAATCCTGTATTTAGTAGCCGTAAAATAAAAAACCGCTCCAAGGATTATAATTACAACCACGGCAACAAAAGCAATGACATTCTTTTTATTATTATCATTTTCCATAAAATTATGAATATATTTTTTAATAAATCTAAGAAAATTATACTTCAAAATAATATTTTATGTAACTGCCGATGTGGGAAACTTTTAAATTAACAATTATTCTTTCAGGTTTACAAGTGGCATGAAAGCTAGATTATAGTTAGAACTCATTTCAAAACTACTTTCTCCAGCACAACCGGCTTTATCGGAAAATTATTTTTTGAAGTCTGAAGCAGACTGATTTTGTCCACGACATCCATCCCTCGCGCGACTCGGGCGAAAATCGTATGATTGCCGTTAAGCCATGGAGCTTCTTTTACTGCAACTATGAAAAATTGGCTGCCATTGGTATCATGTCCGGAATTCGCCATCGCGACAATGCCTCTCGCGACTTTATCATCTGGACTAACTTCATCTTTGAATTTGTAACCGGGTCCGCCCGTTCCATAAATTGAAATATCTTTTTCTTTAGTCAAAGGATCACCTCCTTGGATAAAGTCTTTCGTCACTCTGTGGAAAAGAGTTCCATCATAGAAAGACTGATTCGCTAACTTTATGAAATTGCTCACAGCAATCGGAGCCGTCCCCGTGGCGAATTGTATTTCAATTTCTCCGAAATTAGTGACGAGCAAAGCTCCGGAAAAAGTTTTATTCGGAAAAGGCTTGTTTCTATCCGCCGCTCTGCCGCTGAAATCAGAGTCTTTTGATTCGCCGCCGAATCCTGAAAAAACCAATATTCCGCCTATTATCAAAAAGACGGCCAAAGCGAAAAGCAGTTTTGTTTTGCCATTCATAAATATCTAGTCTCTTCTATAAATTCCCCTTAGAAATTGCTTGACCTTGTTGCCGCCTCTTTTTAGAACGCCGATTCTCTTGTCTTTATAAGATCTTAATTCTCTCACCATTTCGTCTTTAACAAGATCAATGGCAATGAATATGTCCTGCTCCTCCGATGACGCTTGAAAAACCTTTCCGCTTATGTGCAAATTCATTTCAGCTTTAAATATATCCCCTTTCTGATGGTGTTGAGTAATCTTTGCCAAGACTACATTCAACGCCGCGCTT
>Ga0075869_118_pt1 | contig 15782 bp, 15 predicted proteins | sample RifGroA1_FD_67970 | JGI IMG/M metagenome (GOLD analysis project Ga0075869, IMG submission 67970) | Parcubacteria bacterium GW2011_GWA1_40_21 | reverse complement strand
GAAGAAGCAATGCTAGCGGTTTGGTTGGAAATGACAGCGACTGATGAGATGACTGATTTATACAGAGAAGCGATGCCGGCGGTTTGATTTGTAAAATTAGATATGAATTTTTCAAATATGCCGAATGAGAAAAATTGACCGGCTTCGCGAACGGCTTCCGACTGCGGAACGGCTTCATTGGAAGTCTCCGGCAAAGGTCGGGCTTGCCTCGCCGCAGTCTCTGGCGGAGGCGGGATTCCAGCGTCAATCAATTCAAGCTGTCTTCTGGCTTCTTCGGAAATTGAGGCTAAATGACCGCTGGCGTATTCCATCTCGCGCTCAAGCTCCGGACTTTCAGCTTCCGCCGATGAATAATTCCCCGCAAAGAGGATGGCAACAATTACTATAAACAATCTCAAAACACTACTAGTATTTTTTCTACTTGAAAATTTTTTCTTCACAATGGATAAAATTAAACCGAACCAAACTCTTTAAGATCGCTCAACAAATAAAATCGGGCAATAATTACTGCTAAATTATACCTTATTAAAGCAAATAAAACATACGCAAAACTGTGGATAATCGGAAGAACAACAGGAAGAGTTAAAAATTTATAATTCCAACCCCCTTAATCCCCCTTGTCAGGGGGAGAATTGACAACAGAGACTGACTCCTCCCCTGATAAGTGGGAGGGGTTGGAATGATAAATTTCTAATTTCTAATTTTCATTAAATTTTTAATGAAATAATTTTTAAACATTTTTATCCAGCGTGTTTGTGATTTTCCGGAAAATAAGATGTTCTGTGGGTATCTGATACCCACAGAAATTACAAATTAATCAGTCGCACTTGGAAACTTAGTTTCCAAGTGCGAGTTCGCCGGATTCCTTGTCGGGGGGAAAGAAAACTTGGCGGTTTCACCGCTAAGTTTTCCGCCAAGTTTTTTATTTTGTCTTATAAAAAATTTTATTTCCGAAACGCATATCCACATAATTTATTTTCAGAGGATTGTTTTCCGAATAATCTCCTTTGAAATCAATCTCGCTTAAAATGGATTCTATATTTTCAAGAGTTTTGTCAAACGGCTGATTATCGTCAAAAATTATTTTAACGCCGTTTTTCAGATAAATCTCATAATTGTTCTCCGATTCAGCGCGGAATCCAGCGGGACTTATGCCTAAATTTTCCAATGAACTCACGAAACGCGACACCTCTTTGAATTTTTCGCTCGGCAAATAAATTTGTCCGACCGGCTGTTCAACGCCGTCAAGCAGTCCGTAATAGCGGAGAAACGCGCCGCCTGAAAAATCCGGAGCCTCGCTGAAAATCACTCCTTCTTCGTCCAAAAAATAACACATCCCTGAATTTTCATTTTTACGGACACTCCCGTCTTCCGACTTGCTAAAACACCAGAGAGAGTTCGGCTTTCTTTCGGCTATATTTACGACGAGAGTTTTAAGACCTTTAGATTTTATTGACAATTTATAAATTTTTTTGAAGTCGTCCAGCAATTTTTTTTCTATTGATTTCTTCGGGTATAAAAATATGCTGTTTTTGGAAAAGAGCATTAAATATTTTGCCGATGTTTCCATTTTTATCAGATTGATTATTTCATCTTTCGAGACGGTTGAATTGCCTGAAACTTCAATATTTTCAATTTGAAGCAAAGATATTTTGGAAAGCCAAGACAAAAATAAAACGAAGCATACTAAAAAAAGGAGAACCAGAACGGCTTTGGTGGCGAATATTTTTCGTCTTCGTTTCCTTAATTTTGACGGCTTGAGAGTCGGATTGTTGCGAATCATTTTTATTGTGAATTACGAAACTCCGTTATTCGCGGAACACGCCTATCCAAATTTATTTAATATTCCGATTGCTGCCGAATCCTATTTTCTTTCGGCGATTATCTTTTTCCCCATATATTTCTGTAAAACTTCCGGCACGGCAATCGTTCCGTCTTCCTGTTGATTATTTTCAATTATAGAAACTAAAATTCGCGGGGTCGCGATGGCTGTGTTGTTGAGAGAATGGGCAAAACGGAGTTTGCCGTCCTTATCTTTGTAGCGGATATTCAAACGCCTCGTCTGAAAATCGTGAAAGTATGAGCAGGAATGAGTTTCCCTGTAGCGATTCTCCGACGGGACCCATGCTTCAATGTCGTATTTCTTGACTTGTCCCAATCCAAGATCGCCCGTACAATTCACAACGACACGGTAAGGGATTTTCAAAGCTTGCATAATTTCTTCGGCGTTGCCGAGCAATTCTTCGTGCTGTTTGACACTTTCCTCGTGGCTCGCTTCGCAAAGTATGACTTGCTCAAATTTGAAAAATTCGTGGACGCGGAAAATGCCTTTTGTGTCTTTGCCGTGACTTCCCGCTTCGCGGCGGAAGCTCGGCGAAAAGGCGAGAACTTTTTTGGGAAGGTCGCCTGCGTTTAAAACTTCATCGGCAAAATAGCTCATAGTAGATACTTCCGCCGTTCCGGCTAGATAGTCATTGTCTTGAGTTTTATACATATCTTCCTCTCCTTGCGGCAGATAGCCCGTGCCGACAAGTGTCTCTCTCCTCACAAGCGAAGGGACAATCATCTGCGAAAAATCGCCTTTGAAATTAAAATGGTCGGAGACGAATTGCCAAATCGCGAAGTTGAGAAGCACCGCGTCATTTTTCAAAAAGTATCCGCGGAAGCCCGAAATTTTCGCCCCCTTTTCCAGATCAACCATTCCCAAATTTTCCATAATTTCAATATGGCTTTTCGGCACAAAGCTGAACTTGGGAATTTCGCCCCACACTTTGACTTCTTTGTTGTCAGCGTCGCTCTCGCCTTCCGGCACGGACATATCGGGAATATTCGGCGCTTGGATCATAAGCGTCTGCCATTTTTTCATCACTTCTTTCTGCTCCTCTTCTTCTTTTTGAAGCCTGCCTTTCAGCAATTGCATTTCAATAATTAGTTGAGTTTTGGTTGCCGCGTCAAACGCTCCCACTATCTTTTCGCTCCACTGATTCTGCTCGGCGCGCTTTTTTTCTATTGACGACAAAAGTTCGCGCCGCCTGTCATCCGCTTTGAGCAAATCATCAACATTAAAATCAATGCGCTTCTTCCTCGCGCCCTCTTGCACTATCTCTTTATTTTCTCTTATGAATTTTATATCTAGCATATTTTTGACAACGATAAATTATCAATAATCTTAACAGAATGTTAGAATAAAAGAAAACATTATGAACAATCCGATACGAGAACTCTCCTTTGACGAAATTCCAGAGAGGCTAATGGAAATTCCTGAACCGCCGAAGAAACTTTTTATCCGAGGTGAAATGCCCAAAGGTGATTCCAAATTCCTCTGCGTCGTCGGCTCAAGAAAATACACCGAGTACGGCAAAGAGGCTTGCCAGAAACTCCTAGCCGGACTTAGGGGATACGACATAGTGATTGTTTCCGGCTTGGCGCTCGGCATTGACGGTATCGCCCACAAAGCCGCGCTTGACGCGGGACTAACGACGGTCGCCATTCCCGGGTCGGGGCTCCACCCTTCCGTTCTCTACCCTTCTTCCAACAGACAGTTGGCGGATAAAATTGTTGATTCCGGCGGAGCTCTGCTTTCAGAATTTGAACCGATGTTTAAGCCGACTCTTTACAGCTTCCCGCAGAGAAACAGGATTATGGCGGGAATATCGCACGCAGTGCTTATCATAGAAGCCGAGATAAAATCCGGCACGCTTATCACGAGCCGACTAGCGACTGACTACAACAGAGAAGTTATGGCAGTGCCCGGCTCAATCTTTTCCAAAAATTCCGAAGGGCCGAATATGCTTATTCGGCTCGGCGCAACTCCTGTTTCTTCTAGCGCCCACATACTTGAAGTCCTCGGTTTTAAAGCTGAAGAAAATAAAACAACAAAAAATCTTGAATTGAAAAACTTGTCCGACGATGAGCGAAAGGTGTTGTCCATTATCGAAAATCCGATTGACCGCGACGAGCTTATCCGAGAATTGACTAAATCAGGAATGTCCATCGGCAACGGGAGTGCCCTCCTCTCAATTATGGAAATCAAAGGATTGATTGAGGAAAAGCTGGGGGAAATTCGGGCGATATGTTGAAAAATATTTTCCGTTGTCATTCCCGCCCCACCGTCTTCATGGAGGGCAGGCTCTGGCGGGAATCCAGATTTAATCCGCAAGGACTGGATTCCCATTTTCATGGGAATGACAGAGAAGCCAAAGAAAAATAAAGAGCACCGGCGAAAAATCGCTGATGCTCTCTTATTTTATGAATTTAAGAAAATGAGGAATTTAAATAAGAAACTTAAACTTTTCGCGCGGGAAAATAATCACCCGTTTCCTTGACTCTTATATCCCTGCCGCAAATAATTTCACATCAATCATTTCAATTCTCCTTTCGTGAAAGAATTCAATTCGTTTTTTATATACAATCTTTTCCAAGATACTCCTTAACAGTTTCGTTCATTTTCTCTTTCCTCTCATAAAATATCAAGAAACTAAAGCGAAATTCGCTCTTTATCTGTTTCTATTCATAACATTACTTATCATCCGAAATAAAGGTGTTAACCTGCATTTCGTCTTCGACTCGGACGCTGTGTAAAATCAGAATTTTCCACGCGCTCCTCGCTAGCCGAAATAGAGGGTATTAAAACCCTATAGTTCGTCTTCGCTCGGACACTGTGTAAAATCAGAATTTTCCACGCGCTCCTCGCTAGCCGAAATAATCCGTTTTAACGGCTTTTCTCACGAGGCGCATAGTTTGCTGAACGACTCCCCTTCCTTTCTCCGTCCCCTTCTTCAATATTGAATTAACCAAAGGAATATTTTTTTCATACTCTTTCTTTTTTTGCCGAATCGGCTCCAGAAAATTATTTAATATTTCGGCTAATCTTTTTTTCACCTCTATGTCGCCGACTTTGCCGAGCCTATACCTGCCTTCAAATTCTTCAATCTCTTTTTTGTCGTTATGAAAAGCGTTGAGATAAATAAAAAGCGGATTGTTTTCAGTGTGGCCAGGGTCTGTCGCTCTCACGCGAGTCGGGTCGGTATACATTTTCATAACTTTTTCCAAGACGGCATCGGAAGAGTCATTTAAGTTGATGGCGTTATTCAGCGACTTGCTCATTTTCTCTTTTCCGTCAATTCCGCACAACCTCGGAACTTCCGACAGCATCTCTTTCGGCTCAACAAAAGTCTGCCCGTATAAAGAGTTGAAACGGCGCGCGATTTCTCTGGACTGCTCTATCATCGGTAGCTGGTCTTCTCCGACCGGCACAAGATTCGCCTGAAAGCCTAGAATGTCCGCCGCTTGGCTTATTGGATAGGTGAAAAATCCGACAGGAACATTCTCGCGATAGCCTTTTTGCCTTATCTCGTTTTTCACCGTAGGATTTCTTTCCAACTGCGCCACGGTAATCATATTCATAAGATAGACGGTAAGCTCCGCGAGTTCCGGCACTTGCGACTGAATAACGATGGTGGATTTTTCCGGATTGATGCCCACACTCAAGTAACCCAGCATTAATTCAAGTATGTTGTCTTTGATTTTTTGCGGATTGTCATAATTATCCGTCAAAGCTTGAATATCCGCGATCAATATAAATTGTTCATATTCGTCTTGAAGCGAAACCCTATTTTTAAGCGACCCGACATAATGTCCAAGATGAAGAGGCCCCGTCGGCCTGTCGCCCGTCAGAATTCTTTCTTTTTTTGACATACATTAAGAGTATCAAATAATAAGATAACTGACAAAATCCAAAAAGGTTTTAGGTATTAGGTTGTAGCCTGCCCGCCGATGAGGCGGGGTGGTTGGTTTTAGGTAGTAGGTTTTAGAGAAAAATTTTACACATGGACGCACACTTGGATGTTTCGTTTCCAAGTATTTCCAAGTACATTTTCAAGAAAAGTTATGTTTTTCTAATCTCTAATTCGCGCGAATAGGCGAATAGAATCTGTGGGTATCAGATACCCACAGATTCTATGAAAATTTGCAAAGCCATTCCATTTATAGTATTACTTATTGAATTATGAAACTTTTAATCGTGGAATCGCCGGCGAAAGCGAAGACGATTTCGAAATATTTGGACGGCAAGTACACGGTCAAGGCGAGCGTGGGACACATCAGAGATTTGCCGAAGAGCAACAAAAGCGCGATTGACATAGAAGGTGGTTTTATCCCCCATTACGAAATTTCCAAAGGAAAAGAAAAAATAGTTTCCGAAATAAAATCATTGGCAAAAAGAGCAGATGAAGTGCTGCTCGCGACCGACCCCGATCGAGAAGGAGAAGCCATCGCTTGGCATATAAAAGAAGCGACAGGACTTAAAAATCCGAAGCGGGTAGTATTTCACGAAATAACGGAAGATGCGGTCAAAGAAGCGATTCAGCACCCGCGCGAAATTGACGAAAACCTGAGACGGGCGCAGGAAGCTAGAAGAGTGCTTGATCGCTTAGTGGGCTACGACTTGAGCGGACTTATCTGGAAGAAAGTTCGCTATGGCCTCTCTGCCGGAAGAGTTCAGTCCCCCGCTCTTCGCATAATTATGGAAAGAGAGCGGGAAATTCGCGCTTTCATACCGGAGAAATTCTGGACCATTACCGCCGATGTCGTGGCGAAAGAAGGCGCGGGCGAAAAATTCACCCTTGCTTGCTCGGAAGAACCGCGCGAAGAAAAAGAAGCGGAGAGAATACTTGTGGTTGGCAAAAAAGAAATATGGAAAGTCAAAAATGTCGCCGAGACGGAAGCCAAGAGGTCGCCTCGCGCGCCATTCATCACTTCCACCATTCAGCAATCGGCAAGCTCCCGTTTAGGCTTTGCTCCGTCAAGAACAATGGGTATCGCGCAGAGGCTTTATGAAGCCGGACTCATTACATATATGAGAACGGACAGCGTCAATATGAGCCAAGTCGCGCTGAATCAGATTTACGGATTAGTGGAGAAAAAATTCGGCAAGGAATATCTGGATCCGCGCGTATATTCCAAAAAAAGCAAGAATGCCCAAGAGGCTCACGAAGCGATACGGCCGACGAATCTGATGAATGACTCCGCCGGAGCTAATGATGAACAGCAAAAACTTTATCGCCTTATTTGGCAGAGAGCGGTCTCTTCGCAAATGTCCGACGCCAAAGTAATGAGGACAAAAATTACCGCGGAAATCGGCAAAGGCGAGATTCCTGATTTTTACATAAATGGATCAAGAGTTAAATTTGACGGCTGGCTCGCGGCTGACACGGCATCCAGAGGCGAAGATGTTGAATTGCCTAAAGTCGCGATTGGTGAAATTTTAAAACTCATAGAAATCCGTTCCGAAGGAAAGCAAACCGAGCCGCCAGCAAGATATTCCGAAGCGGGACTCGTCAAAGAGCTTGAAAAAAGAGGCATCGGCCGACCGTCAACTTATGCTAGTATAATAAAAACATTGGAAGACAGAGGCTATGTGGAAAAGATAAGCAAAGCTCTGCACCCGACCGACACCGGCGATGTTGTCAGCTCGTTTCTTGAAGGAAATTTCGCCAATTACATAAGCGATTCATTCACCGCTCAAATGGAAGACGAGCTTGATGACATCGCGAGCGGGAAAATAGGATATGAGAAAACTTTAAGCGATTTTTATAAGCCTTTCAGTAAAGATGTGAAATCAAAAGATAAAATTGAAAAAATAAACAATCTCGGAGAGGCCGATCCGTCCATGAAATGCCCCATCTGCAAAGGTCATATGATAATAAAGCTCGGCAAAACCGGCAAATTTTTAAGCTGCGCCAAATTCCCCGAATGTTCCGGGGCTCGCAAAATCACTGGCGAGGAACTCGCCGGACCGAAAGAAACGGGTGAAGGTTGCCCTGAATGCAAGAAAGGAAAGCTTGTAGAACGCGACGGCAAATTCGGCAGATTTATTTCCTGTGGCAATTATCCCAAATGCAAATATATCAAGAAAGATGCCAAGCTTGAAAAGCAAAATTCTACCGGCGTCGCCTGCCCTGTCTGCAAAAGCGGAATGATGACGGAACGGCGCGGAAGATTCGGTTTATTTTACAGCTGTTCCAATTATCCGAAATGCAAGACGGCGATAAAAGCGAAACCGACCGGCAATATCTGCAAATATGAAAAAGGCGGCGAAGTAATCTGCGGAGCGCTTATGATGGAAGGAACAAAAACCATTCCCGAACGCTGTTCCGACAAAACTTGCCCGAACCACAACCCCCACAAGATAGCCAAAGCGGAGTAAAAAACCAAATCGCAAAACAATAACTTATCGTGAATTGCAAAACTGCATATATTCTTATATCATCATTGCGAGCGAGCCAGTTGAAAGTTTATAAAGTTATCAAGTTTATAAAGTGAAGATAAATTCTTTTTTCTCTCATTTTCCTCTCTGACTTTATAACTTTCTACTTTACAACTTTCTCAGGAGCAGGCAATAACTCAATTTTAAAAAACAGACTAAACGACAATACTGACCACTTTGTCTTTCACGAAAATAATTTTTTTAATCTTATTTTCGCCTATATGCTTTTTTATTTCGGGCAGGGACAAAGCGATATTCTCAATCTCCTCTTGCTTCTGGCCTTTAACGGATTTAAAACTGCCCCTGACCTTGCCGTTGACTTGAACGACTATAGTCACTTCATCGGATTGAAGTTTTGATTCGTCACACTTCGGCCAATCTTCCAGATAAATTGATTTTTTGCCGCCAATATCAAACCACAATTCCTCGGCAATATGCGGGGCGAAAGGGCTTAGTAATTTAATTAACAATTTATAATTTTCAATTTTTAGCGAGTCCTGTTTTTCCATTTCATTAAGCAAAATCATCAGCGCGCTTATCGCTGTATTGAAATGAAAATTTTCAATGTCTTCAGAAACCTTTTTTATCGTCTGATGAATCAATCTTTCCAGTTTAGAATTTTCTTGCAACTTTACAGACTTTATGGACTTTACGACTTTAGACTGAATCTTCCAAACTCTTTCCAAAAATCTCCTTGACCCTACCATATTATCCGTGCTCCAGCTTATCGGCTGATCAAACGGCCCCATAAACATTTCGTAAACTCTCAAAGTGTCAGCGCCAAACTGTCCGACGACATCATCCGGATTCACGATATTGCCCCACCTTTTGCTCATTTTTCTGCCGTCATTCCCCATAATTAAACCTTGATTCTTAAGACCGGCGAACGGCTCTTTGCCGCCGACAACTCCGATGTCATATAAAAATTTGTGCCAAAAACGCGCGTAGATAAGATGGCGCGTCGCGTGCTCCGTCCCGCCGACATACATATCAACGGGCAACCAATGTTGAAACACTTTTTTATATTTGGAAATTGGAAATTGGAAATTGGAAATTCCTCGCATTATGTATGCGAGGTAGTACCAAGACGAACCAGCCCATTGAGGCATTGTGTTGGTTTCTCTTTTGCCATACCCCTTGCACTTCGGACATTTGACATTGACCCACTTCTCCATTTTTGCCAAAGGCGATTCGCCGGTATCAGTCGGCTCGTAAAATTTCACCTTCGGCAATTTCACCGGCAAATCTTTTTCAAGGACAGCGACGACTCCGCAATTTTCGCAATGTATAAGCGGTATCGGCTCGCCCCAATATCTCTGTCGCGAAAAAACCCAGTCTTTCAATTTATAATTTATTTTCTTGCTCCCTATTTTTTTCTCCTCCAGCCATCTCGTCATTTTTTCTTTGGCTTCGCTTGATTTTATTCCGTTAAATTCGCCTGATCCAACAAGATGCCCTTCTCCTGTGTAAGCGTTTTCCAAAACAGGACAAATTGGCTTGGGATAATTAGGGCAAACTACCATTTTCACCGGCAAATTATATTTCTTAGCAAATTCCCAATCTCTTTCATCATGCGCCGGCACGGCCATCACCGCGCCAGTGCCATATCCGCCCAAGACATAATCCGCCACAAAAACAGGCACTTCTTCATTATTGAAAGGGTTTACCGCTTTTATTCCTTTTAATTCCACTCCGGTCTTTTCCTTGGCCAGATCCGTCCTCTGCAACTCCGATTTATTTTTCGCCTCTTCAATATATTTGCTGACTTCATCAAAATTTTCAACTTTTAATTTTAAATTTTTAATTATTGAATGTTCTGGCGCCAGCACTAAATAAGTAACGCCAAAAATCGTATCAATTCTCGTCGTAAACACTTCAATAAATTGTTTTGAATTTTGAATTTGCGATTTAGAATTTGTTTCGGATTTCGTGCTTCGTATTTCGAATTTAATCGTTGTTCCTTCCGACTTCCCTATCCAATTCCTCTGGGCTTCTTTGATATGCTCCGGCCAGCCTTTCATTTCCTTCAAATCTTCCAGCATTCTTTCGGCGTAGTCGGTAATTTTCAGAACCCATTGGCGCATAGGTTTCTTGACGACGGGGGTGGCGCACCTTTCGCATTTGCCGTCCTCCACATCTTCGTTAGCCAGACCGGTGAGGCACGACGGGCAGAAATTTATCGGCTCATAAGATTCGTAAGCCAAGCCCTTTTCAAACATTTTCAAAAATATCCACTGCGTCCATTTGTAGAATTCCGAATCGGAAGTGATTATTTCCCTGTCCCAATGATAAGCTCAAGCTGACCCTTGAATTTTTTGACATTATTTTTGACGGCGATTTCCGGATGAATTTTATTCTTAATGGCGTAATTTTCCGCCGGCAATCCGAACGAATCAAAACCCATCGGATGCAGGACATTGAAACCGTTCATCCTTTTGAAACGGGAATAAACATCCGTGGCGATATATCCCCTCGGATGTCCTACATGAAGCCCCTCTCCGGACAAATACGGAAACATATCCAAAACATAACATTTCGGCTTCTTCCCGCCCTCTTTCGTCTTGTATATTTTCTTGTCAGCCCAATATTTCTGCCACTTCTTCTCTATTTTTTTATGCTCGTATTTTTTCATAAATAATTAAAACTGAAGCGAACTTATATATTCCCTGAACAATTTTACCTTATTGCTGTCTTTGCTATTGATAAGAAAAGGCTCAATATCTTTTGCGAGTCCGTCAAAGTCTAAATTTGCCGTCTCCGCAATCAAAACTTCCTTTAATTCCCGCCCATTCTTGATACTTAGTTTATTTTTCAGATATTCATAGTTTGGTTTCGTCTGCGGAAACAGAAAGACAATGTCAAAGAAATCCCTGCCTTTTGCTCTAGAACGATTTAGGGCGGCATAAATCTTTTGCGACAAGAGGATATCTATTGGTGTTGTAAAAATTTGAGTAAACACATCAAACTTGTTAAGTATCTTGGTATCCTTTTTGTAGTCAAAATCGTGCGGAACCGTATCAATCTGGATCATAATCTTCTCCTCTCTAAGATTAGACATCTCATTATCAAAAAGCACATTGGGCATTCTAATGTATGAACGATACGCGCCCTTAAATACATTTTTGATTTCAACTTCATATCCCTGCAACTTAAGCCCTTTCTCTACCTCGTCCGCAAGATCCGCAAATTGATCTTCGGTAAGATTAAAATTGTCAAAATCAAGGTCCTCGGAGAATCGGCTGTTGTTGTATATGATTCGCAAAGCCGTGCCGCCCAGAAACACCACCTTCTGCGCGTATTTTGAGTTAAATATGATTTCGAGAATCTTGTATTGCAAATATTCTCTCAAGATATTTCTCTTGAAAGGTTTTTCGTTGTCGGGATAATATTGTTCTATGTTTTTGAGACTAAGCATGTTCAATGTATGTTAAAAACTTTTTCACTCGCTTCGCAAGCGCCTTATTATTGAAAGCCGCAAGATATTTATTAAACTTTTCCGTATTTACTCTTTTTTTAAATTCATCGGCATTAAAACGCGCGCCCATGAATGATTCCTCGTCCTTAATTTTTGAGTTAAAGTAGAGATAATCAAGAACTGCCTTTTCCGTTTCCGCCATTCGGTAATGGTGTCCATCGCATTCTCGCAGCCCATAACCAAACAAAAGTTCCGGTTTTAGATGTCTATATGTAAAGTTTATTTCTAAATCGGAAAAAATATAAAAACCTTGTCGGATCTTTTTTATATAATTCTTCTTTTGCCACTCATTCAACCTGCGCAAATCAAAATCCTCTTCAATCTTTCTGATGTCATTAAGATTGAATATTTTGAAATTTTTTAGTTGTTCTTTCAGTTCTATATACTGCATATTGCCTATTTATTACCAAAATATGTGTTTTTTAACATATTTTGGGGTTATTATAACAATATATACATACACTCGCAAGCAACCCCTATTTTTTTATGGTCGTATTTTTTCATAAATAATCGTCTTAGATACTCGCATAATACAACGATTTTTAATTTAACTCAATAAAAAATGCCTACAAAAAACCTTAAGTTAAAACTTGGATATTTTACTTTTAATTTTTTGTCTTAATTTCCAGCTATTGCCGTGGCCTATGAGACCAAGATATGACTGTACCGTTTCCTCTTTTCCATCCTTCGCCTTTATGTTTCTAAACATTCTTTTCTTGGTCGTCGTTCTCAAGACTCGATGATCTGGAAAATGCACCCAACCGAGAAAGTCGACGCCCGAAGCAAGAGTTTTAATAAACAATTTGTCGGGGTGAAGAGCGAGTCTAAGATGCGCGCCTAAAAATTTAGACATCTGCGGAATCAAACTTTCCAGATACTTTCTGTCTTGGTGCAAAAACACAAAATCATCGGCGTAACGAACATAGCATGGCGCTTTTAACACCCGCTTCACAAAATGGTCAAACTCATTCATATAAATATTGACCAAAAGTTGTGAGGTAAGATTGCCAAGCGGCAACCCGACGCCATGTTTCCCTTCGGTACTAAAACTGCTGATAATGTGTCCTAGAAGTTGCAACGAATCTTTGTCCTTTATGTGCTTTGCCAGAATCTTTTTTAGAACTGCGTGATCAATGCTCGCAAAAAACTTCTTGATATCGCCTTTCAAAACCCAACAGGTATGCGTGTTATTTTTTGAAACAATTCTTCCAAAATACCGAAAACGATTTATCGCCCGATGCGTTCCTTTGCCGATCCGACATGAGTATGAGTCATAGATAAACTTACTGTCAAAATATTCATAAAGCGCTCGGTAGAGAAGGTGGTGCACCAACCGATCGCATACCGTTGCTTTATGAATGTCTCGCGGTTTCAGGTCGTTAATCTTGAATGCGACATATCCACCGTGAATATAGGTCTTTTCTTTCATGTCCTTGTGAATACTGAAAATATTGTCCATCAATCTATTTTGAAAAACAGCAACATCGCTTCTTTTCTTTTTGCCGCGCAAAAATTCTTCCCATGCGCGAAGCAGATTTTCGACGGTTATGATAGTATTATATTGATCAATTTTTTTCATATTTAAAAACACTATGCAAAATTTTACCCCCCCCCCCCGAGCACCCGCAGTGCTCGTAAAAGCAAGAGAGTCATATTCCCTGTGGTTTAAAATAATCGCTGACTTTCCAAAAATATATCGCCAAAATCTTGGCGGGAAAATCGAGGGGTATTTTCTCGAACTTCTGGAAAATATTTTTGTTTCCTTATATCTCTCGGGCGATCAAAAATTGCGTCGGCTTGTCATCTGCATATCAAAACTCGACGGAGTAAAGTTTTTTCTCCAACTTGCGTGGGAAAACAAATGTATTCCGAATGAAAAATACACCGCTCTGTCCGCGCACCTAGATGAAGTTGGAAGAATGCTTGGCGGATGGAAGAAAGGGCTTGAAGCAAAAACTCCCCCGAGACAACCCAGAGGAGAAACATTGAGTTGCGGGGCCACCAAACGACGACTATAGCCAGAATCCCACACATTGTCGTTCTCGAGCCGATTGATGTTGACGTTCAGCCCATCGGATTTCACATTCACGTTGGCAACGAAGAATTGTGCAATGTGCCATCTGTGCCACCGCCATTCTAAGAGCGCTATACTCAGAGAATTAGCTGTATCGTATTTTGGACATCAAAAGTCCAAGAGCGCATTGCACCAACTAAATTGTTTTTTTATTTGAAAAACATCATCACTCTTTCACAAGCCGTAGCCAGCAAAATTCTCGCTGATGGTTTCCAGCAAAAGTGACTCTGTAGCCGTAACCGCAAAGTAATGCACGATTGCTTATTTATTGTACATAAAAAAATCCCTCCGACAAAGTGCCAGAGGGATTAATGGTCAAAGGATCTAAATTAAAGTGATTAAGCACCAAGTTGCGGGGCCACCAAACGACGACTACCGCCAGAACCCCACACATTGTCGTACCCGAGCCGATGGATGCTGACGTCCAGCCCATCGGATAGCACATACACGCTGGCAACGAAGAATTGTTCATATTCCTTGAACAAGAAAAAGGTGTTACAGCTGTTGGTACGAAACCATTCTGGGTGCTCTTCGCAAAATATTTCTATCTGGTGCTGTGTAAAACACAATTTGTCCAGATCGATTCCAATGGAGCCGAACATTTGAGCGAAAGTTGCATCCTTTACCATTTCATACACTGCAACAGCGATTTCTTCGGTCCTTTTTCCTGGCTTATCGAGTCCCCAATTTTTAAAATCGGAGTCGATGTAGGATTTGAAGACTTTCTTAGCCCTCGCCAGTGTGTGTGTGCCGTCGCAGGCGGGGATGATGATAGGCGTGCCAGAAAGGCAATTGAGAATTGATGAAATAATTGGTTTTCTCAACAGAGAGATATCTTTCACTCCGCCGGTAAGGGCGGTGTACATCGTTTTCGCATACTTGTTGTCTTTTGAGTTAATAATCTCCTGCACGAGGTCGGCGTCAAAACCGGCCTTGTCCAAAACTAACCCAAATTCATGCATCTTTCCACAACCCATGTCACACACACTTTTAGTGCTCATAACTTTGTCCTTTCTTTGTTAACGTGCTTTCGGAAATCTGCCGAATCAGTCGCAAGAAAAATCTTGCTTCAATCTACTTAATATTATACACGCAAAACATATCTTGTCAATAGATAGATACATGGTAATGTTTAAACACTTCTGCCACTTGCGTTCTGTTTTTTATGGTCGTATTTTTTCATAAACAATCGCCTTAGATACTCGCATAATACAATAAAATTTGATTTTACTCAATAAAACGTTGCCGAAAATATTTTCTCGTTTCCAAAAATGTACACGAATTTGGGCGATCGCATATTTTCGTGTACATTTTTTAATTAGAAAATAATCGTCTTATATCTTCGGATTTCAACCCCGCAAGAGTTTAAAATATTCTTCTCTTAATATTTTTGCCGTTTTTAAATTGTTCGCGATTATAAAAACTTGAACTTCTTTTACTTTGGGTATGACAACCGGACGAATATAACCGGATTTTACATAAACCAAATGATCACCTTCAATTCTATCTAACACCCATCCATTCCGTTCAAAAACTTTGACTAATTTTCTCCAATGAATCGGATTGATTTTAGGCATTGATTAAGCTTTCATTTCTAAAGAAGAAATTGAAATGGCGGGAGAAAGCCATCTTTTCTCTTTTCTAACAAAACCTGTTTCCTCCAAAACCTGATTTAATGTTCCAATTTTTTTAGCGGTTTTAATAAACAAACCGATGGCTTCTTTGAGCATTTTTTCGGCTTCTTCCAATGTTTTGCCCTGCGAAGCCACTTCCAATTCTGGATTATAGGCCACATAATGTTTGCCTTCTTTCCAAATTTTTGATGTTAAAAACAATTTCATATTTATAGAAAAGATACCATCTCTAAACCGAAAGTCAATCACCAAAAATATTTCCTTTTCCCCAAATTATATCTTCTGATTTTTCAATATCGGGTATAAATCTTTGTCTATTTTTCGGTCAAAGCA
>Ga0075869_116_pt1 | contig 38044 bp, 48 predicted proteins | sample RifGroA1_FD_67970 | JGI IMG/M metagenome (GOLD analysis project Ga0075869, IMG submission 67970) | Parcubacteria bacterium GW2011_GWA1_40_21 | reverse complement strand
CCGCGAGAATCATTCCCTGACTTTCGTAACCGCGGATTGTTCTCGGCTCCAGATTCGTCGCAAACGCGCATTTGATGCCAACCAAGCTTAATGGGTCTGAAAAATGTATAGCAATGCCGGAAATTATCTGCCTCGGCGACTCTTCGGCGAAATCAACTTTCAAAAGCAGGAGTTTGTCAGTGTCCAGAATTTTCTCGGCGCTTATTATCTTCCCTATTTTTATCTCCACTTTTTTAAAATCTTCGTATGAAATCATGATTGTATGCAGTCCTCGTAAATAATGATCCAAATTTAACATGAAAACTGAACTCGTGCCACACACAAAATAGGTTTTAGTTTGTAGGTGGTAGGTTTTAGGGAAAAAGAAAAGAGCGCGGGAGGGAGATTTTTAGATTTTGGTCTTATCCAAATAACTCTGCAAGATTACCGCGGCGGCGGAGGCGTCAATCATTTCTCCGCTATCGTCCTCGACGCGCATCTTTTTCGCCTCGGACGATGACATAAATTCCGGCTCCATATAGACAGGCAGAGATGTTGCATTTTCAATTTCTGTCTTAAATTTCAAAATGTCTTTCATAATCGGATTGTCTTCCCCTTTAAAATTTTTTGATTCGCCAAGAATTATTGCGATCATTGAATTTTCCGCGCAGAATTTAGCAATTTGGTTAACCAATTTTTTGTCATTTGGATAAACAATTTTTGGAAAAGCGATTTTTTGATCTTCGTCGGACAAAGCGATTCCCACTCGCTTCAATCCGAAGTCAATTCCCAACAGTCTCCCCGTTTCTTTTTTGCGCTGTATCGGCATATTATTTTTCTCCTTTAAGGATTATTTTTTGGTCAAAACCGCCCCGCTCTTCCAGTTTTTTTCTTCTGATCTCCTCCACATTTTCATAATCGGTCATTTTTTTCAAAGCTTCAATCACCTCAATAACATCCGCCAATTCTTCAGGGCTATTGTCCTTTAAAAATTCTTCCGTCTTTTCTCCGAGCTTTTTGACAAGCTCCACTTTGTATTCTTCGTCTGAAGCGATTCTCTTTTCATAAAGCACCCCCTTCTTATCTAGAATTTTCGGTATTTTATCTCTGACTAATTTAGTGTAGCTTTCCATAAGTTTCACTTGAATATAAATTGAAATAATCTTATTATAATAACATATGGATCCATTCATCTCACAAAACATTTGGTTTTTCGCGCTTATTTTGCTGTGGGTTCTGCCGTGGAAAGGCGTCGCTCTGTGGAAGTCGGCGAGAAACGGCCACAAATATTGGTTCATCGCTTTGCTCATAGTGCAAACTTTCGCGATTTTGGACATAATCTACATATTTATTATTGATAGGAAAAAGATAAAACAGATGCCGTTGAAATTAGATGGCATGAAATAATTCCGTAATTATAGAAAAATTGAACTGTCTGTGCTAATGTTTCAATTAATCCGAATATTCTGCTAAGCAGAATATTTTAGGAGAGGTGTCAGAGTGGTCTAATGTACCTCTTTGCTAAAGAGGCAGGGGCCTTAAAAGTCCCTCGAGGGTTCGAATCCCTCCCTCTCCGCATTTTAAAAATCCGCCAATCCCGTGGCGTGATTTTTTTATGCGGAGAGGAGTTCTGCTGGGGAGCAGAATGTGAGGGATTCGAAGCCCGATTGAGTATTTTTTGGAGTTTCTGAATGAACAAAAAATCCAATCGGGATACTGCTCCCGTAAGGAGAGAAATTCCCTCCCTCTCCGCCAAGAATCACATTTCGAAAAATCAAGGTTGGTTGCCTCGGCGCATTGCGCCTCGGCAACCTCTTTCAATTTCGCTGAATGTAAAACTTGGCGGTGTTTTTTGGACGAAGTTCGAACATCAATCAAAAAACACCGCCAAAATTCGGAATTATTTCGAACTTTATCCCGTAGATACCGCCAGTTGGGAAATTGTAATTAATCCGGCTTACATAAAACCAATTTTGATTATTCGTTTGGCTGATTGTTCATCTTCATGATAAGATTCAAGAAATGACAACGGCTCAACAAATTTTGCAATTCCTTCCCATCATCATCGCCCTAGGCGGATTATTTTTGGCTTTTTATATATTTACAAAAAAGAAACGCAAAGAAACGCTAGTCTGTCCGCTTGATTCAAACTGCGACGCCGTGGTACACAGCCGGTATTCAACATTCTTGGGCATCCCTTTGGAAGTTATGGGGATGTTTTATTTCGCTTTCATATTTTTATTTTTTCTTGCCGCTTTATTCTTGCCCGGACTTAATTTAGGTTATTTTATGTTTATTCCGCCGATTATGACTCTTGGAGCTTTTCTGTTTTCCATTTACCTCGTGATGGTTCAAATGCTTTTGATTAAAGAGTGGTGCGCGTGGTGTCTTGTGTCCACAGTCTTATGCGTAACGGAATTTGTTCTCATCTTAAAGATCTCGCCTCTTAATATAAAAAGTTTATTTATGGTGATTTTCAATATCTAGACGAGTTCTGATTTAATTTTATGAAAGGAGAAATAATCCAGTGGAAAGCTTATGAATACAATCACAGAGAGAAAAGCTCTGACTGGTTTTGGGCGCTCGGAATTATCGCTTTTTCCGCCGCGGCGGCGGCGGTAATATTCAACAATGTAATTTTCGCCATATTCATAATTTTGAGCGCCTTCACCTTGAGTATGTACGCGGCGCGGAAGCCGTCGCTCATTAACATTGAGCTCAATGGCAAAGGAATTATTGTTGACAAATATCTTTATCCGTACCAAAACATTGAAAAATTCTGGGTGGACGAAAGACCGTCCGGCAATGTCATAATCATAAAGTCACTAAAGAAAACTCTTCCTTACACGACCGTATCGGCAGGACAAATTGACCTTGAAGAAATAAGAGAATACTTATCTCGCCACATTGAAGAAGAAGAAATGGCTGAGCCTCTTGTTCAGACGATAACGGAGTATTTGGGGTTTTGAAAATTTTACAGTACCATTCAAAAATTATTCAACAGACGGTTATCCACAAATAGATTACTGTCATTTAAGGAATTATGGAAACAAAAAAGAAGGGGTGCGTTTATATACTTAAGGGAAACAATAGTAAATTTTATGTTGGCAGTACCAACGATTTAGAAAGACGATTGAAACAGCATAACAATGATCACACTCAGACAACCAAAAAAATGAATGGGTTTAAATTGGTTTTGTCTCAAGAGTATGACTCTCTTCTTATTGCTCGAAAAATAGAAATGAAAATAAAAAATCTCAAAAGAAAAGACTGTATTGAAAAAATGATAAATGACGGCTATATTAGACTAACGGCATAACAGAATTCGTCGTTCAAAGCCGACGCTACGGTCGGCTCCCCGACATTAACGTCGGGGTGGATACCTGCCCGCCATGCCCTAAGCCCCTGTAGTTCAATGGATAGAACGCAGGTTTGCGGAACCTGAAATTAAGGTTCGATTCCTTACAGGGGCATAGGCTATGGCAGGCGGGGGACGCAAGCTTGCGGAGCTTGCAATCGAGGTTCGATTCCTCGCGGGGGCATTGGTAATTTAAAACAAAAACTCCTTGTAGGAGTTTTTGTTTTTAGGCGGCTTTTTTTATCAACGCCGATATTCGGGACTTTTTTCTGGATGCGTTGTTTTTCTTGATGTATCCGATTTTAGCGGCTTTATCAATGGCTTGATAAGCTGACGGCAATATCGCCTTGGCTTCCGCTACTTTCTTTTCGGCGACAAGTTTCTTGATCTTTTTAAGAACATCACTCATGGCATCCTTTCGGCGGATGTTATAAACTCTCTTTCTTTTTGACCCTCTTAAGGCTTTTTTTGCTGATTGTATTATTGGCATGTGTTTCAATCTAAAAATTAAAATCTCAAATCTAATTAAAATCTAACAAATAAAATTTTACAGAATCTAAATGAATAATTATTGTTATCTTTGTTATTGAGATACTCTAGCAGACTTTTTGCAAAAAACAAGACCGGCATAGAAAAAAGCCTTTTATCCGAAGATAAAAGGCTTTTCAATTTTGTCTGTTTTGAGCTAAAATGTCGAAATAAATAAAAGAAGTTGGATAAATTCGTAACTTTCTTGTGCGTCTTTGTTGGCTTTGTTAGCTTTGAATCTGCGTTCACCCTCAGTGTCGTCAGTAATATCACTTTCTGCGACCTCGCCTTAATTTTGGCATCTTTTCTAACTCTGGTAAAACGAGGCTTGTTCCCTTTACCCATATTATTTCTCCTTAAAAAAATTATCAGATGTTGGGTGATTTTTGTCTAAGCTTTGACAAAAATATCTTTTGGCCAATTCGGAATTGTCATTTCCGAAATTTTATATTTTATGTCAACCATTTCAGAATTAGCGAGACACGGCAACAAAGGCTTAATTTCTTCCATAATATCTTTTATCTCGTTGAAAGTTTTTTTGGTATTATTTCTAATCCGAAATCCTCTGATTTTGCATTGCCTTTTCATTAGATCGTTAATTATTATGGCTGTTTCTTCTTTGTTGTGCTCTCCCCCTAACAAGCGGTACTTGATTTCTAAAATCAAATCTATATGCCTAATGTTGATTGACTCTTCTTCCTTGTAAGTCTCGGTAAACTTTATTTCTATTTTTCCATTTTCTAAGTTTCTTCTTTTATCTTTATACAACTTAAGACACAAAGAAATGAGACCGCCACCGGCTAAAATTTCTATAATCACATGAGCTATTGGACTCATAACATCTTCCCCCCCCTTTTTTTCAAATTGAAAAGAACTGCAAAATAAAATAACTGGTGTCAGACTAGCATATTAGTGCCAAAAATCACAGGCCTGTCTCATTTTTCGCTTCGTGTTATCATTATTAGGACTTACGCAGTTGGATGCAGTTCAAGGCGCGAGCGAGAAGCGACCGAACCATACTTCGCAGTATGGTGAGGGAGCATCGGAGCGAAGCAACGAAGAAATGCGCCGACTGCGTAAGTCCTATATATGATTTCCAAATTAAAAGGTACTGTTGAACACAAAGACGCAAAATTCATAATTCTTATGGTCGGCGGAGTTGGTTATAAAGTTTTTTTGGCTTCTGAACAGCTTGAAAAAATAAAAGAGTCCGCCAATATTTCACTTTGGACATATTTGGCGGTTCGCGAAGACGCTCTCACCCTCTACGGCTTTGAAGAAAAAGAGGGGTTGAATTTTTTTGAAATGCTTATTTCCATTTCCGGAATCGGACCGAAAACAGCTTTGGGAGTCATTAACGCCGCCACTATTCCGACCCTTAAAAAAGCCGTGGCTTCGGAAGACATCTCCCATCTCGTGAAAGTTTCCGGCATCGGCAAAAAAATCGCTGAAAAAATAATATTGGAGCTAAAAGGAAAATTCGGCCGAGAAGAATCCGGCGAAATAAGCTTGAAAGACGAGGTGGATACGATGGAAGCGCTGAAATCTTTAGGCTACAGCCAAAGCCAAGCCAGAGAAGCTCTTAAACAAGTTGACAAAAACATCACAGGCGCAAGCGAAAGGGTTAAGCAAGCGCTTAAAATTCTTGGGGCAAGCCGTTAGAAATTAAAAGTTTATACTTTTAATTTCATAGAATCTTTTTTTTCTTACCCCAAATTACGAAATGCAAAAAATTCAGGTCTGGTTGAGCAAAAACATTTAGAGATAAACAACTTTTGCGGCCCGAGGACCTGAATTTTTGCATTTCGTAATTCGGGGTTCTTAACTTTATGAACTTGATAACTTTATAAACTTTTAACTTTTTCAGAATGAATACATCTCATTGAGTTTATTTTTCGTCAGCTTCCCCATTTCGCCTGCCTCATCATTGATGCCGTATTTTTTCTGAAATTTTTTCAAAGCCAGCGAAGTGCAATGGCCGAAATTTCCGGTTATCGGACAATCATGCTTATTAAAACCCTCCGGCGGATACAACTTCTCAAAATTCAGGGCGGTTTGAAGAGCGAGAATTGACTCGTTGTTTTTTACGCCTTTTTGCAGAGTCTCTTCCCATTTATGAGGAAGAAGTAAAGTATCATAAGCAAGTAATTTTTTCTGGTTATTCTCAAAAAAGCTGACCGAGCCGATATAGGTCTGAAAAGCTAGCTCTTTTATCACAGATTTTCTTATTTTATCATTTGTAAACTGCGACTCATATATGTAGCCGTACTCAATGAGCATTCCGACTGGATCAAGGGTATTATGCGCACCGATGGCAATAAGCTTCTGATCTTCCACGATTCCATCTTGCTCCTGTATAAAATTGCTCACTGGATAAAACTTCGCCAGCTGGCTGAAAATCGGCTCTGCCACTGCCCTGCTTGCTCTGGCGTTTGAGTATTGGGCTTCGGGAACATAGATGGCAAAGCCGGAATATTTTCCTTCCTCCTGCCTTTTTCTATTGCGAGTCGGATCGTCATTGAAATGTATGTGGAGGACGATATCAATATTATTTTCATTGGCCCATTTGTTTATGCCGTAAAGTTTCAAGGCCGTTTCGGCTGGAGCGGAATTGTGAATGACCCCTTCCACGCTAAACACATCGCCTGCGCGGACAAGCTCGGACATTGTTTCTTTTTGTTTCTTGGAAAATTCTTTTATTGATTCTCTTTCTTTGTCAAAATAATTAAGGAAAATAGGATTGTAGCCGTTCTTATCACGGACAAGAGTGACCTCAAATTTATCGTTGCTCTTAAAAAATTCCGCCAAATTTAGCGCCAGGTCAAGGTTGATTTTCGCCTCTTTCACTCCTCTAAACTCCGCTCCGCCGGATTCATCGTCGTGTCCCGCGACGATGAGCAATTTTATTTTACTTTTTGTCTTTTCAACCGCGGAATAATGCTCTTTCAGCGCCTCCGTCGTAGTGCTGTCGGCAAAAAACACCGACGCGATGAAATTTTTAGCATTCTTGATTATAGAAATTTTCTGCCAACTCAAAATATCCGGGCTTCCCGCAAAAAACCAGGAAAAATAAAATATTGCGCAAAATAAAGATATGTATAATATTTTTTTCATTGTTGTGATATAAATTATACATAAATTTACGCCGTCCGGTAATGATATGTTTACCAAAAAATATTAGCGAGATGAAAAAAAATAATAATGAAAATTGAAATCTACAATAACTCTGTTGAGAAATTCATTGAATCGCTGGAGAAAAATACTGCCGCAAGAACAATCCATGTAATCAACTTGCTGGAAAAGTTTGGCAATGCGCTTGGGTTGCCTCATAGTAAAATGGTTTTAAGGGGAATATTTGAGTTAAGAATCCACGGCAGTCAAAATGTTAGAATTTTTTACGCTTTTTCCAAAAACAAAGCGATTTTGTTGCACGGTTTTATCAAAAAAACTTCTAAGATACCAAAGAAAGAAATCAGCATCGCCATAAAAAGATTTGACGGCCTTGAACAATAATAACATATATGTTATATTAGCATTATGAAAAATTTCAATGAATTAAAAAAGAAACTACTGCAAGATAAAACAGTCAAAAAGGCTTATGGTGATTTAGCGCCTCAATACGCTCTAATAGAAATGATAACAAGAAAACGCTTGAAAGCCGGCTTGAGCCAAGAAACGCTTGCCCAAAAACTCGGCACAAAACAATCAGCCATAGCGAGATTTGAGTCAGGCAAAACCAACCCGACTTATTTTGGTAAGGTAAAAAGTTTTTATTTTTTAGACTTTAATCAGTTTTTAGATTTTATTTTTAAGATTGAAATTTATGCCTGAATTACCCGAAGTCCAAACCATAGTATCGGATTTGCGAAAAATTTTGCCGGGACTAAAAATCGCGGGTGTTGAGACTGACTGGGAAAAGATGTTTCCCGCCCGAGGCGGGTCCGCCTTAGGCGGAAAAAATACCCCCTTTGAAAATTTTAAAAAAGAAGTTGTCGGCGAGAAAATTTTAGATGTTCGAAGATTGGGTAAAAATATTCTCATTGATTTAACTGGCAACAAGACAATCCTCGTCCATCAGAAAATGACCGGCCATTTTCTTTACGGCAAATGGGAACTGGTAACCCCGCCCAAGAAAGGCGGAGCAAGATGGCTGGGCAAAGAAGCGGGGGCAATAAGAGACGACCCCCAAAACCGCTTTATTCATCTTGTTTTTGATTTATCCAACGGCAAGCAACTGGCCTTAAGCGACTTAAGAAAATTCGCCAAAGTTCTGCTGTGTCCGACCGATAAATTAAGCGAACTGGAAGATATCAATAATTTAGGCCCCGATCCGACCGCCCCAGATTTTGATTTTAATAAATTCCAAGATCGGCTATCCCCGCCACAAACGGGACAAGCCGGCAAAAAAGGGAAAATTAAAACGGTTTTGATGGATCAGTCCGTCTTTGCCGGTATCGGCAACATTTATTCCGATGAAATTTTGTGGCTGGCCGGAATTCACCCGTTGAGGCAAGTTTCGTCTTTGACTCAAGAAGAAATGAAATCAATTTTCACTTCTACCAAAAAAATTTTAAAGAAAGCGATTGAAGCCAGAGGCACTTCCGATTCTGACTACCGCGACCCTTCCGGCAATAAGGGAGGATATCAAAAAATGCTTTATGTTTACGGATTGGAAGGAGAAAAATGCCAAAAGAAAGACGGCGGTATAATCGCCCGCCTAAAAGTCGGCGGCCGCTCCGCGCATTTCTGCCACTTACACCAAAAGTTGTAAAAATGCCAAAAGAAAAAGCAGGTCGCGTCACTGTTTGGACCAACGGACCTGCTTTAAAAACACGGCTGAAAGAAATAATGTCACAATAAATTACCGATCGTCTATTCTAAAATGCGGAAATTCATCAAAAATTTCTTGTAAAGTTGGAAGTGCTGGATAATCGTAATTCTCTACCGCCTTTTGCTGAACTAATATCCTTATGACTGAAAAAACCCTGCCATTATGATCGTGGCCTTTTATCAAGGTGGCTTTATCCAAACCATTTTCCACTTTTTCCAACACAACACACTTGGTTAATTTTTCCTTTTCTTTGGCGGTTATGGGGTAAATTTCAAAAACCGAATAACCAAACGCAGTTGGTTCATAAAATTTCCTTCCGCTAAGGCTTGGTAAAAAGTGTTTGAAAAAATGATTTCTTAAATCATTATCTAGTATTTTCACGACATTTCTCCTTTCATTTTAGTCCAGTAGACTATTGTTAAAGTACCAAACCAGATTGGCTAGAATCAGGCTTGAATTATCAAAATCTGCTCTTATTATGCACAAATTGAGCTTCTTGTCAAGCCAAAAAATAATTACTGACGGCGAATTTGAATTGTTCAATAAATAATTCTTTGAAAAATCTGGCGCTGTTTTGCTCATAAAAAAGAATCACCGCTTTTTTGTAATCAGCCTCATTGACGCTTCTGTAAGAAAGCGGGCAAGCATTGTTTGCCAAAAGAATGGCGTTCCCCAAAAGCCTTGATGCGCGCTTATTGCCGTCCTCAAACGGCTGGATGTAAGAAATCATAAGCGTTGTAAAAATCGCTTTGGAAAAAGGATCGTTCAGTTTTTTATTTACAACCTCAACCGTTTTTCCCATCATTTCTCTTATCTGGTATTCGTTATCCAACGGTCTGTATTTGGTGCCGGTAATGCCCACGGCTTTTTTTCTTAAACCTTTCGCCACGCTCAATCCGTCAACGATAAGACCGTGAACATCTTCAATCTTTTTCAATGTTAAGTTTTTAAACTCGTTTCTGTTTCCTATAATATATTCCAGAGCTTTTTTATGGTTTAAAATCATCGTCGCTTCTTTTTTTTTGTGCCCTTCGGCTTCTTTGTTTTCTTTTATTAAAATTTCCGATTCCCCTTCGGAAAAAATTCCACCAAGGCTGTCAAAAATTCCAAAATTAAATCTTTCAAAAGCCAAACTCCTCTCATCGGGAGATTTTTTAAAATATTCTTCAATGTCAAAATAAGCGAGCAGAGGATTTGCCGATTTCTCTTCATAGTAAACGCTTCTGCCTTCTCCTTTGCGTTCAACAAGCTCGGCTTTAATCAGCGCATTTATACTTCTTATTATTGTTATTCTTGAAGCGCCAGAAGAAATGGATGCGAGATAATTTACTATCTCGGCATTGCCGGCTTTTTTGTTTTTCCTGATAAATTCAAGGATGTTTAATTCCCTTTTTGTGAGTTTTTCCATACAGCGAAATTGTATCATTAAATAGTCTTAATTGCATCATTTTTGAGATAATTACCAAAAAATCCTTATTCTAAGGGCATTTAATTGTATCATAAACATCAATTATTTGTATCATTCTAAATTTCCAATGTTCTAAATTCCCAACATCCTAAACAAAGCGATTCCGAAAGCCACTGACACATTGAGCGATTCTTTGTCGCCTTTCATTGGGATCTCCGCGACAATGTCCGCAAGTTTTAGAAGTTTTTGAGGAATGCCCTCTACTTCATTGCCGACAAGAAATAAAACGGGCTTCTTAATTTTTACTTTTTTATAATCAACGGAATTTTTCGCCTGTTCTATCGCAACAATATGAAATCCTTCTTTCTTCAAATTTTTGATAAAATTGGCCGGATTTTCGACAGATTCCCAAGCGATTGTTTTTTGAGAATTCAAAGCGACTTTGGCAAAGTCTTTTCTTTCCACACCGAATCTGTCCACGGGCGACGGCGTGTATCCGCTAAGAAATAACAAAAACTTTGTTTTTGTTTTTTGCGGCAGTATTTGTTTTCATTAGGAAATATTAACCCTGTGTCAGAATAAATCAATCTCAATCTCTATGGCACCCCATCGCGGAGTTAGTTGTTTTTTATTTTTTAAGGATTATACTTTTAAAAATGATAAAGGAAAAACAACAATTTAAGGTTATTATAGAGCAAGACGCAGATGGCTTGTTTGTCGCGTCTGTTCCATCTTTGCCCGGTTGCCACACGCAAGCAAAAACTATCGCGGAGCTTAAAAAAAGAGTGAGGGAAGCAATCTCCTTATGTCTTGAGGTTGCCCAGACTGATCCTCAATATAGAAAGAAATTAGAGCTTTTTGCATATGAGCCTAATTTTTTAGGACTTGATCTGGTAACAGTATGAGCAAACGGCTTCCTTCGTTAAAATCAAAAGACATAATTCGCGCACTAAATAAAATGGGTTTTTGCAAAATCCGACAGAAAGGTTCTCATATGTTTTTCAAACATCCCGACGGAAGATTCACTTTAGTCCCTCATCGCAGCAACGAAGATATCGGGAAAGGGTTGCTGAGACAAATTCTTAGAGAAATTAATATTTCACCAAAAGAACTTGCTGGTATGTTGTAATATTTAATCACCTCTTTTTTGTCATTATCAATATATGTAATATAATACTGCTATGTTAAACACATTCCCAAGCCTTTTAACTTTCAGTCTTTTGGCTCCATTGATTTTGAGAGTCGTTTTGGGTTTGATTTTTATCAATCTCGGCTACATTGAACTAACTTCGGAAAAGAAAAGGTGGCACGCGTTTTTTGAAACTGTTCACCTAAAACCAGCAACAGTATTCGTAATCCTGATGGGACTTTTTGAAATAGTTGGCGGTTTTTTCTTAATCGCCGGCTTTTTGACCCAAATTATGGCGTTAGTATTTTCAATAATAACTTTCGGCGAATTTTACGCGGAGTACCGCGAGGAAACACTGCTCAAAAGAGATGTGATTTTCTATCTTCTCATCTTCGCCATATCCCTTTCCCTATTTCTTTCAGGTGCCGGAATCTTCGCCATAGATTTGCCTCTATAAGCTCAAAAATTAGTATTAGAATGGTGTCAAATTGTGCGCCCAGTAGGAATCGAACCTACGACCATTTGCTTAAAAGGCAACTGCTCTACCGACTGAGCTATGGGCGCGCGCTTCTCCAAAGAAAAATTGCAACAACTTTATTGCAGTCTGCAAAATATAACACGAATTAGAAAAAATTCAACTTAAAAACCCTGAATTACAAACCCCCGTTTTCCGTCTTTGCGAGTCGGTATTCCGACGCGGCAATCCAGAGTTTGTCGCGCATGATCATAGACTTCCGCGCTTCGCTCGCAGTGATGGTGTAAGAATATATGTGGTTTGGTAATTCAAAGTGATTATATCTTTTGATTGTTAAGTCTGATCGTCGAGTCCTTGATTTTTATTGGCGTTTCCGCTAGTGTAATTTTAGTAATTAGGCTGACTATGAGTCAGTAATCATAAATTTTCAACCGATAAAGGAGGTTTATTATGAAAGGTGAATTGTTCTTTGAGATCCCCGACGATCAAGGGGTCATGGCAAGGATTGTTGAAGCTGTTCCCTCGAGTTGGTCTTGGGTAGATGGCGCGCTTCGCGCTCCCAGTTCCATGGTTGCCTCTGGGCAAGTTGAGGAAAATACCGGCTTTACACTCCAGCGTTTCCACAGTATCCATCCAACAATCATCGGTGGATACGACGGCGGCAAGGATGAACGCGAGAGACCTAATATCTTCGCGATTATGGTGGAGCAGAAGTTACCCGGCTTCATCAGCTTCAACGAGGCGGGCTACGATGCGGATATTATAACTCTTGAACTCGCCAAGAGTGTCGTTGTTGGTTTTCTTCGGAAGGGTTATCGCGGCGGCCTTTACTTTTACAAGGATTGCTACGACAACAGAAAACATGATAATCCCGCATATTGCAAAATTATCTTCCAGCCGTGGCAAGGAGCGCCAATATGTCAAGAAGAAGCAGGAGCGCAACCTTCCCGCGTGAAGTTGAGGTGGGAGAGCCGCTACGGCGGAAAGGAAGAGGACATTGCGCCAATCGTTGCCGTGTGCCGTTCCCTAGGTCTGAGCAAGTATACGCCAACACCTGGTCCTTTAGCGCCCCCACAGCTGGACATTTAGCTATGATGGTTGTTTAGAACATTAGGAAGTAATCCTAAATCCTAATCAAAAGCCACCAAGTAATTCAATTGGTGGCTTTTTAATACTTTTAACGCAGACAAGAAATCAATATTTTTTCATCTCTTCTTTTACTTTATCAACATTAATCTTGCTCTTATTAAGCTGATCAATGTAGAGGGGTGGTAAATTCTTTTCTATCCAGCCGAGAACTTCTTTTTTATCTTTTAAAATAGTTTCTCCTTCCAGTAAAATTTTTATTCCCCTTCCGTTCTTCATTTCACATTCGTAAAATGAATTCACGCCATCCCCAACCTTTATCAACAAAGTATAGTTAGGCATTCTTTCCTCCTTTCAAAAAAACAAATAAAAAAATAATCTGGACAAATAATACCTATGAATTACGAAATGCAAAAATTTAGGTCCTCGGGTCGCAAAATCTGCTCGTTTTTAAATGTTTTTGCTCGACCAGACCATAAATTTTTGCATTTCGTAATTCAAAGTACATTTAAACTGAAAAAATGAAAGGGTGGATTTTACTAGGTGTTCTAAAATCAAATGCTTAAAATAAATCTCTCCAACGCGATGTCAAAATCGTGAATTCCCCTTCTGGAATCATGGTAAATGGAAACAAGCGCGGAGGACATTTTTTTCATTTCTTCTTCGCTGTAATTTTGGGCGAAACTTTTCGATTTCTGAAAAACATAAGGTTTTAATCCGGACTCGTTGGCGTCTTTTGACAATCTGGCAACAATCATACTCTTCAACTGCCAAAACAATATGCCGTTAATTTCTTCCGGTGAGACATTCTGAGAAAGCGCCCCTTGATAAAGAGCCCAGAGATTTTTCTTATCTCTTCGTCCAAAGACATCCGTTAAAAAGAAAACATCAAACTTATCTACTGACTTTCCCGCAAATCCGACATTCCCCGCCGCTTTAAATTCTTGAACTTTCTCCGCCGATTTCTCCATCTTCCCCAATGTCGCCTTATCGGCCTTTTTCTCAAGAAAGACAAAAGCGTTCGGAGATTCTTTGATCTCTTTTATCTTGTCCAAAACCTCCTCCTTAATTTCTTTATCTTCCAGAATATTATCCAGAAAAACTATCTGTTTATTATCAAAAAGTCCCTGCCCGCCGATAAATTCTTCCAATTTACCGAGATTAAAATTCTCACCGTCAACCTTGAAAAATGACGCTTTCGGTCTCTTTTTGACCAAGCTGTCCAAAAGCTCATGAGCTTTTCCCCTCGCTTTCTCTTTGTCTTCTCCGTATAAAAAATAAAACATAAAATTTCCGTTAATTTTTTAGATTTGAGATTTAATTTTTAAGATTGAGCGAAGCGAACCATCTCTCCCCAATTATCCCCCGCCGACACATCAACCATGCAGACAATACCCCTCATTTCTTTCGGAGAAATCACGCCCTCCATTATTTTTTTAATTTCCAGCGATACTTTTTTCACCAGACTGTCTTTGATTTCAAAAAGCAATTCGTCATGGACTTGGAGAAGCAGTCGCGCATCTTCTTTGAGATTATTCTCGCTTAAATATTCGTCAACTTTAGACATAGCCAATTTCACAATATCCGCCCCTGTGCCTTGAATCGGCGCGTTTATCGCCATTCTCTCCGCCGAGGCGCGAATGTACGGCAATGGCGAGTTAAGCCCTTCAAAATATCTCCTTCTGCCGAAAAAAGTTTCCGTGTATCCTTTTTTATAAGTTTCATTTTTTACTTTTTCCAAATATTCGGCGAGTCCGGAGAATTTATTGAAATATTCATTGTAAAATTTATGCGCGCTTTCGCGGTCAGTCCCAAGATTCTGTCTCAAAGCATTTATCCCCATTCCGTAAATTATGCCAAAGTTTATCACTTTCGCCTGTCTTCTCATTTCTTTGTCCACATTGTCAAAAGACACCCCGAAAACTTCCGAAGCGACCGCGGTGTGAACATCCTCTCCCTTTCTGAATATCTCAACCAGCTTTTCATCACCCGAGAGAAAAGCGGCTATGCGGAGCTCCATTTGCGAATAATCAAAAGCGACTAGCTTGAAGCCTTTATCGGCAACAAAAGATTTTCTTATGTTTCTACCCAATTCCGATTTGTTCGGTATATTCTGTAAATTCGGATTTTGCGATGACATCCTGCCTGTCGTCGTCCCAGCCTGCAAGAAGCTGGTGTGAAGTCTGCCATCCTCGGCGAGCATTGCGGGAATATTGTCAATATAAGTCGTCAGCAGTTTTTGCAATTCGCGATATTCAAGAATAAGCGGAATTATCGGGTGAAGATCGCGCATCTTTTCCAGCTCCGACTCTTTGGTGGAAAGCGCGCCACCACCTGTTTTTTTGTGATTTTTCGTCTTAAGCCCCATTTTCACAAAAAGAGTTTCCCCCAGCTGTTTTGGCGAGTTCACATTGAATTTTTCTCCGGAATAGCCTGTGATCTTTTCCAAAAGAATATCCAGCTCTTTGTGATATTCCACCGAAAGTCTTTTTAGTCTCGGAACATCTATTCTCACTCCTCTTGTTCCCATTTGTGAAATAATTGGGATTATCGGCTTTTCTATTTCTTCCAATACCTTTCCAAGCCCTTGTTTTTCCACTTCGCTCAATATGATTTTCTTCGCCTCGGCAAAAGATTTCTTGTTGGTATAATTTAAAATATCTTCCAGCTCTGGATTCGTTATGTTTGAATTCAAAAGCCAAAGAGCGACAGAAACTTCTTTCATTTCGTTTACTGGAATTTCTGGCGACATCACCGCATCGGCATTATCGCTTTCATCTTTATTTCCCCGCGCAGGCGCATCTTTTTCCGAAAAACCCGACAGCGTGTCTTTCAGCCGCGCGCCGAGAGTTCTGAAATCAAGCTCGTTCCAAAGCCGTTCTATTTTTTCAGAATCCACCGATTCGCTCCAGTTTTTAGCCGGCAAGACAAATTCTATCGGCGCATCGCGTCTTATCGTCCCCAAAATTTTTGAAAAGTTGGCTTCTTCCTCTCCTTCTTCCAAAAGTCCGATAATGCGGTCTTTAAAACCGGCTTTTTTGAAAGACTCTTTGTCCTTCTTGAGAGCTTTGTAAATATTTTCAATCGTTCCAAATTTTTGGATAAGCAGAGTGGCGGTTTTTTCTCCAATACCTTTGATGCCGATGATGTTGTCGGAAGGATCGCCCCGAAGACCTTTGTAATCAACCAAGAGTTCCGGATCAAAACCAAACCTGTCCCGCACCGCTTTCTCATCATAAATAATTGTGTCGTTTATCCCTTTTTTCAAAGTATAGACTTGGACCTTTTTATCTTTAACGAGCTGGAGCGTGTCCATATCACCCGAAGCGATGATTATGTCCGTATTTTTATCGTCTTTAAGTTTCTCTACCGCCGTGCCGATAATATCGTCCGCCTCAAATCCCTCTTTATCGTAAATCGGAATAGAAAAAGCTTCAAAAATATCTCTGGAGCGTTTTAACTGCGATATAAGCTCTGGTTCAGCTTTAGTTCTTCCCGCTTTGTATTCCTTATACGCCTCGTGCCTGTGGGTGGGCTTAGGCAAATCGTAGCAAGCGATGAGGTAGTCTGGCTTCAAATCTTTAATAATTTTCAAAAGCATTGCCGAAAGTCCGTAAAGCGCGCCGGTAGGCTCGCCCTTGCTGGACACAAAATCCGCTGGCAGGGCGTGATAAGCGCGATGAATGATGGCGTGAGCGTCCAGTAATACCAGTTTTTTCTTATCTTCTTTTGCGGTTTTTTCCATACTTGAATTTTAGCATAAAAACAAAAAGGCAGACGGTTTGATAACCAAATCTGCCTTTTGACAAATTTTATCTCTTATTAAAAGCCTCCTCATTCTCCACAGCCACATTTTTCCGCGTAGTGATTACCTGTCCATCTCCTTAAACTTTTCCGCCGCTTTGCTTAACTGGATTCTTCCCGCCGCGCTGAATACCGCCATTAACTCTTTCCCTCTTTTAATCATAGCGGGCAAAATAATGTAGTCATCTCCTAGGTTTTTCCACTCCACCATGCCAAACCCCGTAATTCTATCTATGGCAAAATCTATTATTTCGCATTTGGGATATATTTTACTTTCATCAAAAATAAAATCTTGAAAAAGCGACGGAAAGGTTTTTGACAGATCAAAAAACTTTTCATACAAAAAATTCTTGTCTGAAGAAAAAGTTTTTCCCTCCCCCAACAGACTTAAAATCACAACGACCACACTAGACGGCATAATACCCATTTTAATCCCCCTCTCAAAAAGATTGATTCAGTTTAATAAGAACAATTTTATTTAAAATAACAAATTAATTTATACATTGCAATCGTGTTTAAACTTGGAAACCCAACTTGGAAACTCAGTTTCCAAGTTGGGTTTCCAAGTTGGGTTTTTGTTATAACCTAATTTCCCTCGTGTTCTCATCAACAAAAGTGAGCTGAATTTTTTTAATATCTTCCGGCAAAATTTCAGCGACTTTCTCGGGCCATTCTATGAAAATAATATTTTTCGGATTTTTTGCTATTTCTTCCCAGCCGAGATTAAGAAGCTCGTTGCCGCTTCCCAGACGATAGGCGTCAATGTGAATAAGGTGGTCAAAATTTTGATGGTCCAGTTTGTAAATTTTCTCAATGACAAAAGTCGGACTTGTCACGGTTTCTTTCACCCCCAGACACTTCGCCGCTTCTTGCGTGAAAGCCGTCTTGCCCGAACCTAAATCGCCGTAAAGACCGACGATACTCGCTCCGTTTTCATTTTTCACAATTATTTTCGCCAAAAACTCTTTGGCGACTTTTTCCGTCTCCTTCAAACTTTTGCTAATAATTTTCATAGATTGATTTTAGCATAAAAAAAGACCCAGATTCTAAATATTTCTTATTTAGAATCTGGGTCTCCGAAATACCTACCAGTAACCAAAACCACCGAACCCTCCGTAACCATAAACGGTTTCCCAACGATCTTTTCTTGGCCAAAAAGTCCAAGTTGTCGTTATGTCTCCTCCTCTGGTATAAAGAGGGAAACCTTGAGAACTTGAATAAACTACACGCGAATGAGAAGGATCCCACATACGCACGATTATTGAGCAGCTTCCACCGGTAAACGCCGTACCAAGACTGATACGGAATGTTCCCCATGGACCAACTTGTCTTGGTTTGTTCGTCTTATGCCATACCAATGTTTTTCCATTGATAACTATCTCCAGAATATTATGAGACCGATTATCAAATATGAAATGACTATTGGACGCCCCTTGACCTAACACGGGAGTATAGGCTTCAAAATAGCCTTCCCCTTCTCTCATTGAAGCGCAACCGTTTCCGACCAAAACACCGATTACTAGCAATCCCAAAATTACAAAGTTCTTTGTCTTCATTTTGCGACTCCTCCTAAAAGAAAAAAAACAATAAAATTAAGTACCAAAAGCACGCACGCGGTAGCCACAATAATAATTGTGTTAGTTTTTTGCAGTGCTGATTTCCTGGATTTCGGCACGGTAAAGAAAACCGAAACGAGTACAAAAACCACACCCACAATAAACACAATAAATCTTATTTCCATTTTTCCTCTCCTTTTCTGAAAATTTTTACGGAATTTATAGAATTAAATTTCTGTTTTTTCTGCAACAAGACTATCACAATACAAGAACATTGTCAAGCTGATAAATATGCGATGAAAAATGCTATCATTCAAGCTATGGTTCAATTCAACGAAGACAAACAAGACGCGAAACTTGAAGAGTTTCGCAAAAAAGAAGAAGAGGACTTAGCGGAACTTCTATCCGGCAGATACGGCATTCCCTATATCAATCTCGCCACGGTGCCGATTAACACCGACGCGTTACGGCTCATACCGGAAGCGGTCGCGCGCGACTCTAAAGCGGCGGCATTTGACGCTGTCGGCAAAAAATTGAAAGTGGTGATTCTTTCTCCGAAAAACGAAAAGACCGCCTTGCTTCTCAAGAAGCTCGGGGAAGACGGCTACGATGTGATGCCTTACGCGGGGTCAACAGCGAGCCTTGAAAAAGCCCTCTCGCGATACAAAGAGCTGTCTTACAGCGCGGAAAACAAAACTATGTCATTGGAAATTTCCAATGAACAGTTGGAGGACTTTCTTAAAAAAGTCGCGAACTTGGATGATGTCAAAAAAATGTCCGAGGAACTTCTTTTGGACAAGAAAACTTATAACACTTCAAAAATATTGGAAGTAATCGTGGCTGGCGCGCTCGCCACGGAAGCTTCCGACATTCACATTGAGCCGGAAGAAAGTTATGTGAGGCTTCGTTACCGCTTGGATGGTGTCTTGACGGACATTTTAAATTTTAACCTAATCACATTCAACCTGATTCTCTCCAGAATAAAGCTGATTTCGGGACTGAAATTAAATGTGAAGAACGAAGCGCAGGACGGCAGATTCACCATAAAAGCGCAGGGCGACGAGATTGAAATAAGGACATCGGTGCTTCCCGGCGCCTATAATGAATCCATAGTCTTGAGAATTCTGAACCCGAAGACAATTTCCGTGCCAATGGAAGAATTGGGCATTGAACCGAAACTTATGAGTATACTGGCGCGCGAAATCAAAAAGCCGAATGGAATGATTCTTACTACAGGTCCAACGGGTTCGGGAAAAACCACTACCCTCTACGCTTTTTTGAAAAAAATACATTCGCCCGATATTAAAATAATAACGATTGAAGATCCGATAGAATACCACTTGCCGGGCATCGTTCAAACACAAGTCAATTCTGAAAAAAAATATACATTCTTAAGCGGTTTGAGGTCGGCTCTTCGTCAGGACCCCGATGTGCTTATGATAGGAGAAATTAGGGACACGGAAACCGCCGAAATCGCCATCAATTCCGCGCTTACCGGACACCTCGTGTTTTCCACCCTTCACACCAACACCGCGGCTGGCTCATTCCCTCGCCTTATGGACTTAAATGTGAACCCGAAAGTCATCACTTCCGCCATAAATATTTCCATCGCCCAAAGATTGCTCCGAAAACTCTGTCCGCATTGCAAGAAAAAAATCCCGCTTGAAGGCGAATCGAAAAAACTGGTTGAAATGATTATTCAATCCATTCAGAATAAAAATTATTTGGAAAATCTCCAAACAAGCTCAGTCTGGGAAGCTGTTGGATGCGACAAATGCAACAAAACGGGCTATAAAGGCAGAATCGGCATCTTTGAAGCGATTTTAATAGACGAATCAGTAGAAAAAATAATTCAAGAAAATCCGAGCGAAAGAGAAATCAAGAAAGCCACCGCCCATCAAGGACTTCTTGATATGAAGCAAGACGGAATAATCAAATCTCTTAACGGTATAACTTCAATCAGCGAGCTTGAGAGGGTTATAGACCTCGGAGAAGGAGTTTGAAAGTTATAAAGTCTATTCTGCCTAAGTCGGATCATCCTTTGGATGAAAAGTTTATAGAGTAAAAAAATGTGTATCTTATTTCTGCTATCGCTGAAATAAGATACACATTTTTATCAACCAAAATTACATGCTCCAACTCACCTAAAACCCTCTGGTTTAAAACACGAAGGGTTTTTGTTTTTGAAATGAGTATCCCGCTTTACAAACTTGATAACTTGATGGACTCTGCGTAGGACGCATTGCTTTTGCAATAAGAGAGGGTTAGTATTGATAAAGAAATTTTGGAAAAATTGCAGAAAAACCAATCGGCAGACAGAGCGCGGAAAGACGGGCTTCGAGAACATAAATCTCTAAGCAATACTTTGGACAATTGTCCAAAGTTAAACAGTCCCCAAAGGATAACACCCGCAATACGCAAAATATGCGTAAACCGGCGCGTCCTCAAAGGAAAGTCAGTAAACCTTGTAAAGCTTAATTGCTTAGAGATTTATATTCTGGAAACTTTCTGACTGAAAATATGTTAAAAATTCAAAAAACTGGTTTTATCTATTTCTAAAAACAAAAAGCCTTAACTTCAGGCTTGCGTTAATAATCTAGCACGAAAAACTTTTTATGTCAAGTAAAATGAACAATTTGAATTCAAATCTTGAAAATAACGAGGAAATAAGCCCTAAATTGTCTGATTTTCATTTTTTGGACAACACCCTCCGCCCTTCCAAGTGGAACGATTACATCGGGCAGAAAAATATAAAAGAAAATCTTAAAATCCTCCTGACCGCCGCCAAGCAAAGAAGTCATCCGCCCGAGCATATTCTGTTTTACGGCCCTCCTGGTCTTGGGAAAACTACTTTGGCTCATTTGATTGCCAAAGAAATCAACACCCAAATCAAAGCGACCTCCGGTCCGGCCATAGAAAAAGTCGGCGACCTCGCTTCCGTCTTAACCAACCTCTCCCCTGGCGATATTTTATTTATTGATGAGATTCATCGCCTCAACAAAACAATAGAAGAAGTGCTCTACCCCGCTATGGAGTCAGGCTCGCTTGATATTATCATCGGCAAAGGTCCTTCAGCAAGAACTCTGCAACTTGAGCTTCCTCCTTTTACCCTCATCGCCGCCACCACCCGCATCGCTATGCTTTCTTCCCCTCTCCGATCCCGCTTCTCCGGCGGAACATTCAGGTTGGAATTTTATTCCGAAGAAGAAATTAAGGAGATCATCAAACGGTCGGCAAAAATTCTCGGAATTGACATCGGCGCGGAGGCATCAAAAGAAATAGCCAAAAGAAGCCGATTCACCCCCAGAACCGCCAACTATTTCCTCAAAAGATGCCGCGATTTCGCTCAAGTAAGCGGAGGAGAAATCACCGAAAAAACTGTTGCTGATACTTTAGAGCTTCTGGGAATTGACGAGGTTGGGCTTTCATCTTCCGACAGAAGCCTGTTAAACGCTCTGATTGAAAAATTCGGCGGCGGTCCTGTCGGTCTCAACACACTAGGCGCCGCCCTCTCCGAAGAACAGGCCACGATTGAAGAAGTCCACGAGCCGTACTTGATTCAGCTTGGTTTTATTGAAAGAACTCCCCGCGGACGAGTAGCCACAGCCAAAGCCTACGACCACCTAAAAAAGAAAAAACCGCAGGGTGGGTTGTTGTAAAAAGGCAAATCAAAAAATTAATTACCTGTAAATATCCTTTCTGTTTTTTATTGAATGAAGAGCAACATCTTTGCCGATAACATCGTAGCGAATTCTGTAATCTCCGAATCTTATTCTCCACTGTCCGTCGCCCTTTTCAACATCAACCAGTTTCTTGATATTTTTTAGTTGCTCGCCATTAAATGGATTGTGTTGCAATATCTCGCTTGCAGTTTCTATAATTTCAGTGACTTTTTTATCTTTTTTGCGCAACTTTTTTGCATCTCTGCTGAAAGCGGTTGAATATAAAATGTTAAAATTGGACATTTTGAAAATTCAAGCTGGGTTATTTTTTAAACTTTTTCAGTTCATTGATCAATTTATCTATCGGACCTGTCTTGCCAGCTTTAAATTCCTTAAATGACCTCTTGATTTGTTTGTTTAAGTTTTCGTTCTTCGTTTCCAAATAATCCTCAAATTCGTCTATGTCCATAATACCCGCGACAGGATAGCCGTCTTTTTCCAAAACATAGTATTCCTTGTTCAGTCTGACTTTTTTAATTATGCTGCCGAGATTTATTCTCGCTTTTGTAATTGGCATTATAATGACCATAGTTTTTTAATTAAGATTGATTAACGCTAATCATCATAGCAAATGGAATTAAATAAGCAAATGCAACAAAAGGCAGATACAAAATAGCCCTTTGTAGCCATTTTAAATATCTGCCTCCTTTATTTCCGTTCCGCCAAATTGCGGAACGGAATTAAATTGGAATTTTTTTATCTCACCTTCAGGAAGTTTCCTAGCTTCGACCTCAATTGATCGAGTGTAAATGGCTTAGTCAGATAACCATTTGCGCCACTATTTTTTAGCTCTTCGATTTTTGCCTCGCCACCCTCCATGGCGATCATAACAACGGGAATATTGCTTTTTTGTCCAGAGCCTTTGATAAATTTGACGAAATCTACCCCCGTCATTACTCCCGTCATATTTGGCATGTCCCAGTCATAGAGTATTAAGTCAACATTATTGGCAGCAACCTTTTCCAGTCCTTCATTGCCGTTTCCCGCCTCAATAAATTCATCTACCAGCAACTCGGATTTTTGAATGTTTCTTTGAATAATCTTTCTCATGACCGCTGAATCATCAATTATTAATACTTTTGGCATTTTTATCACCCCCTTTCAGAAAGTTTCCTCCAAGACTTACTCTCAACCGTTTCCGCCGCGCGGCTTGAAGTAGATTAGAAGTCGCCTCATCGGCGACTCGCCAAAAGGCGAAAAATAAAATTGAGAATATGTAATCAGTCGTTTTTGAGCTTGGGCAGACTGCTTCGCCCCCAATAACGCTTCAGAGCCTCTTCGTATTCCTTCTTGTCCATCTCAGCAATTCCTTGTCCCATTCTGGCCAAATCCTTGCCTTGCTCCGCCACCAACTCCTCAATGACTTTTTTAATGTCATCGCAGGTTGGTTTTGTCTCCTGCAAAAAGGCGGCGCTTGCCGTTATTCCCCTCGCCTGCGCCAACACCTTTCCCAGAGCCATAGCGTCGCATTCCTCCGCTCCATCCTTTTTTGCCAACACGGCAAAGGTGCCACAAAACAAACTTGCCAAAAACAACCCAACAAAAAACATTTTACGCATTTTCGTTCCTCCTAAAAAGATTCCGCTATTAACTTTGCAAAGAACTTGTTTCTGCTTTCGTCCTTTCGGACTCGTCAGGCAAGATCAAAAAGATGTTATAACAAAACGGCTATTTTTCTGACTTTAGATGTGTTTACGTCTTCAAAATATAACTCCAGAGCTTCTTTAAGATTTTTCTCAGCTTCCGACTTGGTTTTTCCAAAGCTAGACACATCAACATTAAGACACTGAGCGACATAGTGTTTGCCCTCTCTCCATATAATATTTTTTAGATTCAGTTTTTTCATAACAATATAATATTACCATGAAAAACAATTTTTCAAAATTTCCTTGATTCTTAAGCTATAATTTTATATTCTTGTTTTATGTCCGGACATAATAAATGGTCAAAAATTAAAAACAGGAAGGCGGTGACAGACGCGAGAAAAAGCAAAATTTTCACGAAGATGGTGAGGCTTTTGACGGTTGAGGCGAAAAAAGCGAAAGGTAATATTGATTCGCCAGGACTTCGGACGGCAATTGAAAAAGCCAAGTCGGTGAATGTGCCAAATGAAAATATTGATAGGGCTATAAAAAAAGCGACAGATGTTTCCGCCGGCGAAATGGAAGCGGTGACTTACGAAGCTTATGGTCCGGGCGGGGTGGCTTTAATAATAGAAGGACTTACGGACAACAGAAACAAAGCGGCGGCGGAAGTCAAACATATTTTATCAAAACACGGCTCAACGCTTGCGGCGATAGGGAGCGCGTCTTGGGCTTTTGAAAAAACAAGAGAGGGGTGGGTGCCGAAAACCACCGCGCCGATTTCTGAAGATGATTTTAAAAAACTGGAAATGTTGGTGGAAGAACTTGAAGATAATGACGAGGTGCAAGAGGTGTTTACTAATGCCGAATAAATACAGGAAAGTAGCTGCTTAGCTTATTAGCTGTTTAGGGAAGAGAAAGCATAAGATATTTTTTCTAAAAAGCTAAGAAGCTACAAGCTACCTGCCTTCTGAACATCTTCCTAACAAGCTACAAGCTGAAAAGCTAATAATGATATGAAAATAATAGCCATAGACCCGGGATACGAAAAAGTCGGTGTTGCTGTCTTGGAAAAGAAAGATGGTAAAAAAGAAGAAGTTTTGTATTCAGACTGCCTGCGAACTTCCCCGAGAATGCGCCACAGCGACAGGGTGTCTTCCATCGGCAGTGAAATTAAAAAAGTTATTGACATATACAAGCCGGAAAAAATGGCGATTGAAAGTCTTTTTTTCTCAACCAATCAAAAGACAGTGATGCTCGTTTCCGAAGCTAGAGGTGCAATCATCTACGAGGGTTCAAAAAACGGTTTGGAAATAATAGAATTCACGCCATTGCAAGTAAAAATAGCCGTGACGGGCTACGGCAGAAGCGAGAAAAAACAAGTAATTTCAATGGTGGAAAAACTGGTTTCCATAAACAAGAAAATAAAACACGATGATGAATACGACGCCATTGCCATCGGTCTCACCTGCTTTGCCTGCCAAAATTCAAAATATTAAAACAAATTTGCCTCTGCGAGAGAAATTTCCCTCCCCACCGCCAAAGCGAGCATTTTCTTTTTAAAAGCCTTGCGCAGGAAATTAGAAAATGACAACTTTCTTAAGTTGATTATTTTCTTGATTGACGAGCAGAGCAATTCGCCAGCAGGCGAATATGCGCGCTTTTAAAAAGAAAAAGCGAGCGAGTAGTTATCCACAGGCAACCGCAATTTTATTTGCATTGCAAAACAAAACTTGCTAAATATTATAGGCGAACCTTTAGCCTTAAAAAGCGATGGGGAAATTTTAAAAATATTTTTATAAAAATTAATACAATAATTTTTTATGGATGACATTGATCCAAAAGAAGAAGGTGGCGAAGAAACGCCTGAAAACATAGACGAGTTAATATTATCGGAAATGGATGATTTGGAATCTGATGCGGACGAAGAAAGTTTCGGGAGCGGAGCTTTTTCTTCCTATTGACTCTGAAATGTTTTCGCTTAACAAAAAACTCCCGTTCGGGAGTTTTTTGTTATTAGCCATTAACAGAAATTTTCAAAAACCTTCTTTTGCCGACCTTGATTGTAATATCGCTATCAACGGAGAAATCAAATGAGTTGATTTTCTCGGAGGTTTCCGCATTGCTCACAGCACCCTCGGAAACCAATGTTCTCCATTCGGTGTTTGATTTCACGACCTTGTTGTCAAGAAGAACTTTGCTCAAAGTTATTCCTTTTGGAACAATTATTTCCTCCAAATCTTCAGGCAATCCACCTTTTTGGAAAGTTTTAATAAAATTTTGCTCCGCCTGTTCCGCTTTGTCTTCTCCGTGATAAATCACGACAATCTCCCTAGCCAATCTCATTTTGGCGTCTTTTGGATTCATCTTGCCTTTTTTCATCTCGCTTTCAATCTTTTTTATTTCCTCTTGAGGCGTGTAAGTGCAGAGATTGAAATAATTTACAATAGATGTGTCTGGCAGAGACATTATTTTCCCATACATATCGTTCGGTTCGTCTGTAATGGCAATGTAATTATCCAAACTTTTACTCATTTTCTCTTTTCCGTCTGTGCCCTCCAAGAGTTCCAAAGACATAACCGCCTGCTGTTCTTTTTTGTTTATTTTCAGTATATCCCTGCCCATCAGCATATTGAAGGTTTGGTCAGTACCGCCGATTTCCAGATCACAACTTCCGTAAATTTCGGAAATAACGAATGAGTCCACACCTTGAAGGACTGGATACAGCATCTCGTGCATAAATAATTCTTTTCCGCCTTTTATTCTTTCTTGAAACATATCTCTTTCAACAAGACGCGAATGGGTTATGTGTTTGAGTGTCCACAAAAGGCTTTTAAGAGTGATTACGGATATTAAACCCTTGAATCCCGCGACGGCTCCCTGCATTCTTGTCTTCTCAAAAACAGCCGCCTTGCCGACGAAAGAATTGGCGTCAAAATCAATCTCTGTTTTTTTGCCTTCTTTTTCAAAAGACATTTTCACCTTATCCCCTTTTGGAAGTTCTAGGTCGGTTATTGCCGTAAACCAATCCGAGTTTCTTATCCAGGAAAAAGACTTCTTGTTAGTCCGTAAAATTTTGCCGACTTGATCTAAATAGGTTTTCATATTGGCTTCAACTTCTTTCTGCTCTATTTCCGGCCTGATTTTGCTTCTCCCTGTCGGGTCGCCTATTTGAGCGGTGTAATCGCCTACCAAAAAAACAACCTTGCATCCGAGGTCTTGGAATTTTCTAAGTTTTCGGAAAACGACGGCATGTCCTAGGTGGATGTCCGGCCTAGTCGGGTCAACGCCGAATTTGACTATGATGTCTTTCTCGTATTCCTCTTTTGCTTTTTTTAGAAGTTTTTCCTTAAATTTACCCTCGGGGTCTATAAATTCCTCCGCTCCCCGCTCAAACAATTCTTCAATTTCACTATTTTTTTGATCTGAATTCATTAACTTAATTTAGCATAAATAAATACTAGTTTCTAGTGACTAGGTTATGGTTGTTAGTGAAGATTGGCGAAGATGAAGAGATGAAGAAAAGAACACTAAAAAATCTAGAAATCTATTTTTCTTTCTCTGCCCTAACCACTAGCCACTATAACCTATAACCTATTTTATTTACTTTTCCGCTTTCTGTACTATGCTATGATATTTAAGAAACGCAATGCGTAAAAAAAGACATTTCAAATTCTGGAAAAAATTCCTTAGAAACACGGTTATAATATCAACCGCCTTGGTTTTGTTCGCTGTAAGCGCCCTTATCTACTGGGTGTCCACTTTTCAAATTCCTGATCTTGGCTCATTTGAAAAAAGGAAAGTTGTCCAGTCAACAAAAATTTACGACAGGACGGGCAAAATACTGCTTTACGATTTGCATCAGGACATAAAAAGAACGCTTATTCCGATTGAAGAAATTTCCAGAAACATAAAAAATGCGACAGTCGCGATTGAGGACGAGGAATTTTACCAGCATAAAGGGATAAAAATAACTTCAATAATAAGAGCGGTTTTGGCGAACATCACCAAAGGAGAATACAGTCAAGGCGGCTCCACGATTACCCAACAGGTCGTAAAAAATTCATTACTGAATTCCGAAAAGAAAGTTTCCAGAAAATTAAAAGAGTGGTTTCTCGCTCTCAAGTTGGAAAAAATGATGGGTAAAGATGAAATACTTGGAATTTATCTAAACGAAGCGCCTTACGGAGGTAATATATACGGGATTGAAGAAGCCAGCCAGGCTTATTTCGGGAAAAATGCTTCTAACCTGACGATTGCCGAGTCGGCGCACCTGGCTTCGCTTCCCAACGCTCCTTCTTACTACTCCCCCTACGGCCCGAATGCAAAAAAACTGCTGGACAGAAAAAACCTCATCTTAAAAAGAATGCTGAATAATGACTTTGTCTCAAAAGATGAGTACGATTCGGCAATGAAAGAGGCCGTGTCTTTTTATCCGCAAGACAGATTGGGCATTAAAGCCCCCCATTTTGTGGTCTATACGATCAAATATCTGGAAAATAAATACGGCAGAAAAGCGGTGGAGGAGGGCGGTCTAAAAGTGACGACAACATTAAATTACGACCTGCAGCAAAAAGCCGAAGCTGTCGTTAAAAAATTCTCGCTGGAGAATAAGCAAAAATTCAACGCCGAGAACGCGGCGATTTCCGCCATTGACCCGAAAACCGGCCAGATATTGGTTATGGTCGGATCCAGAGATTATTTTGATAAGGAAATTGACGGCAACTTCAATGTCACCACCGCCCACAGGCAGCCCGGATCGGCCTTTAAACCTTTTGTCTACGCGGCCGCCTTCAACAAAGGATTCACGCCGGAGACTGTGTTGTTTGATTTGCCGACGGAGTTCCAAGCAAGCTGTGATTCGAGAAGATTGCCCACCACAACGCCGGACACAAAAACAGAAGATTGTTATATGCCGAATAATTACGACAACCTCTTTGTCGGTCCAATAACATTAAGAAACGCCTTGGCTCAATCAAGAAATGTCCCGTCGGTTAAATTGCTTTATCTTACCGGAATAAAAGACTCTTTGCGCCTGGCAAAAGATATGGGGATAGAAGGCTTGGGTAATACCAACCAATACGGGCTCTCGCTTGTCTTAGGGGGTGGAGAAGTGTCTTTGTTGGATATAACGAGCGCTTACGGCGTATTCGCGAACAAGGGCGTCAAAAACCAAAAAAAAGCCATCCTTAAAGTTGAAGATAAGGACGGCAAGACATTGGAAATTTTTAAACCCGAAAGCTCGGAAGTGATGCCGGAAGAAACGGCTTTAAAAATTTCCAGTATCTTGTCCGACAACGCGGCCAGAACCCCCCTGTTCGGCAACAGGTCACTTTTGTATTTTGAAAATTACGATGTGGCGGTAAAAACAGGAACGACGAACGACTACAGGGACGCGTGGACGATCGGTTATTCGCCAAACATCGCGGTCGGCGCGTGGGTCGGGAACAATGACAACAGCCCGATGGAAAAGAAAGTTGCCGGCCTTATAGTCGCGCCACTGTGGCGCTCTTTTATGGACGAAGTCTTGCCAACTTTGCCAAAAGAAAAATTTAAAAAACCGGCTCAAGCTGGCGCGATAGATTTGACGCCGGTGCTTAGGGGTGTTTGGAATGGGGGCGAGTCTTATTTTGTTGATAAAATTTCAGGAAAACTCGCGACAAACGAAACACCGAAAGAAATGGCGGAAGAAAAAATTATAACCAATGTTCACTCTATTTTATACTGGATTGATAAATCAGACCCATTAAACAGAAACAGGCCGCAAAACCCCGAAAATGATCCCCAGTTTTTAAACTGGGAATATCCGATACAGGAGTGGCTTAAAAATCAAAACTTTCCAAAAGACCCCGACAAACCAGCTGGATTTGACGATGTCCACACCGAAAAAAACAAGCCCGAAATAAAAATTACAGAACCGGTGCCGGACACAGAATACAGCAAAGACGAAAGAGTCGCCGTCAAGATAACGAGTTCCGGAAATTATCCTCTGTTAAAAACGGAATACATTCTCAATGGAGAATATATCGGATCGTCAAACAAAACCCCTTTTGTATTCATCCTGATGTTGGACGAAATTGAAAATATTAAAAAAGAAAATGAGCTTCGTGTTGTGGGCTATGACACCGTATTAAATAAAAAAGAAGATGTTATAAATTTTAAGGTTAAATTTTAAAATATTTTTTCAGTTTTAAAAAATACCTTTAATTGAAAGATTTTTTGCGCTTAAATCTTTTATAAGAGAGTTTTTATTTATAAAAATCTCATTTTTAAGAACGGGATTAACTTTTAGATAAACGATTCCATTTTTTATCTCAATGTTTTTTTTATCAATATCTGTTTTTAAAATATTTTTTACTGAATCAATAATAATATTTTTTAAATTGGAGCTTTTTGATTCAATGTTTTTAAATTTATCTAAATATATTGATATATTAAACATAGAACTATTTATTCATAGGCATAACGATATAAGTAAATGATTTATCCGAAACGCCTCTAATCGTCATGGGTTTGGAAATACCATTAAAAGACAAGGAAACACTGTCGGAATCAATTGAGGGTAGGCAGTCTATTATATATTTATAGTTAAAATTAACACTTATATCCTCGCCCGACAAACTGGCGGGAACGATATTGGTGTTTTCGCCTATGTTGGAATTTTTTGTTGTAATCTCAAAAACTTTTTTAGATGGAAGTATTTTAATATTAATTTGGTTGAATTTATCGGAAAAAACATTTGAGATTTTCAGCACTGATAATAAATCTTGTTTTAAAACAATGGCCTCTGTTTTAACTTCGTTGGGAATAATTTGTTTATAATCTGGAAAAATACCGTCAATCAGCCTGGATACGACATAATTATAATTATCAGAAAAAGAAATTTGATTTTTAGACAAACATACACTGATTTCGCCGTTAAACTCCTCAAAAATCCTTATTATTTCTGGTATGTTCTTCAGTGGTATTAAAATATTAAAATGATTATCATTTTTTTCAATTTTTATCTTTTTTTCAGCCAGACGAAAAGAATCTGTGGCTGCAAAAATTAAATCATTCTCGTTTGTATAAATATAAACACTGGACAATTCCGGCTTAACGCTGGAAATAGACGAACTAAAACAAACAGATTTAAGTCCTTTAACTAGTTTTTTTGAATCTAAATTAAACGACACACCGTCGGAAACTTTTGGAATTGTCGGGAAATCATCAAAAGAATGAGATTTTATTATAGTCTTACTGTGATCGGTTTTTACTTGAAGGTTGCCGTCAATAGTCTCAAGTGTGATATTTCTATCATCTTGAATGTTTGAAATTAAATTATTAAGAACAGAACCGGGAACGGCCACGATCCCCTCTTCTGAGGTTTTTACGGGTATAGTTGATTCAATTCCAATATCTGTATTGGTTGCTTTTATTTGTAAATTATTATTCTTAACTTCAAGTAATAAACAAGATAATATCGGTAAAGTAATATTTTTACTCGTGATTTTATCGGCTTTTGAAATTACTTCGCGCAACTTATCTTTAATGCATTCTATTCTCATATAATTATATTTTAATATATATAAATATTATTACTACTATTAACTATGTTGATATGTGTATAACATAAAAAATGTTTATTTATAATGTTTTTAATCAATTTTAATTTATTTAATATGTTGATAAAAATAAAAAACTTATACCTATTTTATTAATTAAATTTTTACTTTGTTTTTATACACAAATAATCAACAATTAATAATAAAGTTTTCAACACCTTATCAGATTAAATTCATTTTCATATCATTGCCCTTATTTGATTTATCTCTTTGTTTAAAATAAGATCGGTTTTAATATCATTTTTTATTTTTTCACAAGAATGAATAACTGTTGTGTGATCTCTCCCCCCGAGCTTTTCGCCTATTGATGGGTAAGATATGTTAAAGTCCTCTCTGAGAATATACATAATTATCTGTCTAGGCTTAACAACTTCCTTTTTTCTTGTTTTTTTGTATATAATATCCTCCTCAAGGTTGTAAAAATCGGCAATGATTTTAATTATTTCTTTTACAGAAATCATTTTCTTCGGTTTAATGCTGTTTTTTATGAGGTTTTTTATTTCATTAAGATTTAATTCTTTGTTTTTGAGTTGGGTTTGGCAAAGTATTGAATTCAATACTCCTTCAAGTTCTCTAATATTCCCTTCAATTGATGAGGCTAGATATTCTATAGTTTCTATTGTCAGCGCGAGATTGAACACTAAAGATTTTTTCTTTAATATTTGAATTCTGGATTCTATGTCTGGTGCTGGTATTTCCACGATCATACCGGCGTTAAACCTGGATCTGACCCTCTCCTCCAGTCCTTGTATGAAATTCGGGTGCTTGTCTGATGAAAACACTATTTGCTTATTATTGTCGTGTAGATTATTGAAGAGGTGAAAAAATTCTTCTTGTATTTTTTGTTTGCTGGCAAAAAATTGAATGTCGTCAATTATTAAAAGATCGTACTTCCTGTACTGCTCTTTGAAAAGATTAACTTTTCCATTATTCAAAGAGTTTATGTATTCTTGGGCGAACCTGTCGGATGTTAGGTAATAAACTTTTTTCCCTCCACCTGTTGTTTTTATTCGGTTGCCTATTGCTTGTATGAGGTGTGTCTTTCCATGCCCGGTGTTTCCGTATATAAAAAGAGGATTATAAACAGCGGGGGTTTTGATTATCGCCTGGGAAGCGGCGTAAGCAAGGTCGTTAAACGGACCGACAATAAAAGAATCAAATGTGTAGCGGGGATTCAGGTTGTCTTCTTTGTTTATGTAAAAATCTTGAAGGGGCAGTTCATTAACAGCTTGGTTGGCGGCAAAACCGCCCACCTCCCCCCTTTTTGCCGGCGTTTCTTTTGATACCACATACTCTATGCCCCTTACATAATCGGCAAAACCCCTTAAACTTTTTAAAATTGACTTATGAAACTTATTGTTCAGCCAATCTTTGACAAAAACACTAGGAACGCTCAAATGAACAATCCCACCTTCTTGTTTTACAACGGAGGTGTCTTTAAACCACATACTGAAATTGGCCTTAGATATGCTAAGCTCAATCTCAACCAAGACGCTGTCCCAAAGTTTTTTGTTTTCTATCATAAGAAATATTTTCAGTTGTTCTCAAGTATATACTTTAATTATAATTATAAAACTTGCTAAATGAACAGCATTGTGTTTATAATCTGTTCATAACCTGTTGATTATTAAATTTTAACTTAACTGCATAAAAATTATTATGTCTTTCACTTACAATCCCAAAAAAGGAAAAAGATCAAAAACTCACGGATTTTTGGTCAGGCAAAAAACAAAAGGAGGAAAAAACACGATTAAAAGAAGAAGACAGAAAGGCAGGAAAAAAATAACCGTCTAGTCTGTCCTAATTCATCAGCTTTTTTATGCTGAATAAGAAAAACAAAGTTAACAAAGCCCTTTTTGGGATTGTTATTAAAAAAGGGTTTGGCTATTTCAGTCAAAATATTTCTTTAAAAGTCATTAAAACGGCGGGCGCGGGTGCTAAATTTGGGGTTTCTGTTTCAAAAAGAGAATTAAAAACCGCGGTAAAGAGGAATTTGTTAAAAAGAAGGGCGTTGTCAATTTTGCGAAAAATAGAGCCGAAAATCGGCGCTGGGTTAAGTTGTGTGTTATTTTTGAAAAAAGGAGCTTTAGATATTCCATATCAAAAACTCCAAGATGAAATGGTTTTTTTGCTAAAAAAAGCAAATAGGTTATAGTGATTAGTTTCTAGGGGTTAGGTTTTAAAGCAGAAGCTGAAGAAATAACCACCGTGTTTAACTTTCATAATCTAGCAACTAGCCCCTAAAAACTAAAACCTAATCTTTGGTTTGGCGGCAAGTTTATGTATAATTAAAAAATGTCCTATTTATTCAATTTGTTTTTCTACGATCCTTTGTATAATGGTTTGGTTTTTTTGATAGGCGCCCTTCCTTGGGCTGATGTCGGAATTGTGGTTATATTGTTTACTTGCGTTGTGAAGCTAGTACTCTTTCCTCTTTCCAAGAAGTCCGTGCTGACGCAGATCAGGATGAAGGAGATTCAGCCGGAGCTAGATGCCATAAAAGAAAAATACAAAGAAAACAAACAAGAGCAAGCCTTGAAGGTAATGGCTTTATACAAAGAAAGGAAAATTAACCCATTTTCCGGAATACTGCTCATATTTATTCAAATTCCTATTATTTTTGCTTTGTATTTCGTGTTTTTGAAAGGAGGGTTGCCGGAAATAAAAACCGACTTACTCTACTCTTTTATTAAAGCTCCGTCATCAATAGATATTTCATTCCTCGGTCTTTTGGACATAACTCAAAAAAGCTATGCCATAGCTTTTTTGGCCGCCATAACCCAATTTTTTCAGGTTAAATTCGCTATGCCTAAAATCAAAAAAACCAACATAAATTCGAACCAGAGTTCGTTTAAGGACGATTTGGCAAAAAGTATGAGCATTCAAATGAAATATATCCTGCCGGTCATTATATTTTTCATAGCGAGAGGCCTGCCGTCAGTCGTGGCATTATATTGGACGACAAGCAACTTGTTTGCAATAGGCCAAGAGTTGTATTTGAGACAGACACGGAACAAAAAGGCGTAATACGAAATGCAAAAATTCAGGTCTGGTTGAGCAAAAACATTTAAAAACAAATAGCTTTTGCGACCCGAGGACCTGAATTTTTGCATTTCGTAATTCGGGGCAAAGTACTGTCAATTGAACAGTTATTTTTTGAGAGAAAGACTCCAAAAGGTAAGGTCTTTTTTGTTGGTGAAAAATAAATATTCATCATCGCCACTCAAAAAAGGATCCGCAATGTCAAATTCTTTCCCGCTTTCTTTTTGAAGATTGTAAACAAGTTCGGACGAACTTGTTTTGAGGTCAATCTTCCACACACTATCATTAAAAGACATAGAACCTTGATACCAACTGTCGGGATACTCGCCGTCTTCTATCGTTTTCGGCACTGCGCAATAAATGGTGAGTTCTTCAATTTTGCTCCAGACGCACTTTTCCGGCAGGGTTTTGAACGAAAGCGTCTTGCTCAGATTATTTTTTAAGTCGTAATAATGAAGCCTTATGGAATCGTCAACGCTTTCCGAATACAAAATATTTTTTGCCGTTTTGTTTACAAGAGCAGTGAGTCCGTTTATGCCACTCAATATCTTGCTGTCGTCGCCGGTTTTTTCATTCAAAAAAAACAAGTATCCGGCCACCGCAAAGCTCGGTTTGGTGGCGAGTGAGATTGTGTCTTTATTCGGCCAAGAAACGAGCCACTCCGTAATCGCAGATTGAAACCTTTGATTTTTTTGGGAGCCGTCTACGTTTGACGTCGCGCCCAAGGACTCACTTTCGTCATTTGTTAAATAAAAAATTTTATTGCCGACCGGACTGACTGAAAGTCCTGAAATACCCATAGGCAAAAAGGCGCTTTTTTTATTTTTACTAACATCTTGGGTTGTCGTCGCTTTTATAATATTGGCGGAAAAACTGAAAACACTTTCAGTTCCGTCTTTCGTGTAGCGCATAATCACCGACTGTCCGTCAGGAGTCCATATCGCTTCCGGCACTTTAGGTATTGTGGTGTTAGATATCTTGGCGAATTCAAAAGAATCGCCAGTCGTTTCAATTATGTGTCCCGTCCCTCTCTCAACATAGCGAATAACAGTCGTGCTCCCGTTATTAAAAGCTATCCCGCCCGCGACAGGCTTATCTGATATTTGTCTTAGTATTGGCATCTCCGCTCCGTCGCCTATTGACCCCCGTTCGCTTCTATTTGAGGCGCTAGACGGAAATTGAGTGTCTTTGTTGCTTCCACTGCCAAAAGGAAAAGAATCGTCTGGATTTTCAAGTGTTTGCCCCGGCGTTCCGCGCTTCATATATTTATTCCAAAAATAAAACAATCCCGCCGCAAGAAGCATCACAGCTACCAGTAAAATCAGAATTTTGTTTTTTGTTGATTTATTCATTTGTAGTTGATTCAATATGCTTTTCAAAAGGATCAAAGTCTGATGGTAGATCAAAAGGATTATCTCCACCACTTTTATCTTTTAAAGGATCGTAAGTTGATGGTAAGTCTAGTGGGTTATCATCACTGCTACTGTCTCCTTCGGTGGTATTGTCCCCCGTATCGCCACTGTCATAATTGCCACTACCGCTTGTCTGCTCGCTTGTTGTTGTCTCCACATTCAAATTAAAAACAGTCAGTTTCGGATTTATGGTGTATAAAAGAATCCAAGAAACAAGGACAAGCACGAGTCCCCACAAAGCGTTTTGAATTCTTGCTTTGCCTTCGGACTTGCCTTGTATGGCGTCAGTCGTTATGTATTCCACTCCGCCTATTATAATCATAAGGACAGCCAGAACCCCGGCAATTCCTATGACTAATTTAAAAATACCCGGAATGTAAGTTTGGATGTCGGTTTTCCCTTCTTCATTTGTCGTGCCGGGAAGTGGAGCGAGAGGCGTATACTCATCCCAAGAGTTTGACGCGCTTTGCGCTGAGGCAGAGTGAGTCAAACTTCCAATATTAAAAGCGCACAAACCGAGAAACATCGCCGCCGTTAATATTTTTTTAGTTTTATTTTTCATCATCTTTGGTTAACTAAAAAGAGACCGTCTTATTATCCCCGCCTCCGCCAAAATTCAGCAAGACATCCGTTCTGGCCGACTGCAACTCTCTATTATCATTTTGCAAGTCAACCGAAATTCTCGTTGAGCCATTAACGCCTTTGGTGTTACGGAAGGTTGTCTGCTTAGCGTTTTGATTGTTATTTATGTTTCGCCCATTCATACTCCAATCGTATTTTATTTTTTGACCGTTAGTGTCATCTTTGCTGAAGAAATAAGGCATTGCTATAAGAGTGATTTCACTGCCATTTAATTTAAACTCGCCTTCCATCGCTTTCTCGTAAATTATCCCATACAAAGGATTGTTTTCATAAATAATAACCTTCGGCTCTACCGGCTCAAGGGTGATGCTCCCGGAAGCTTTTATTTTTTTGTCGGATGACATCACTTCAACTTCTATTTCAGGCGAGTGAGACAATACTGATTGCGAAAAACTGAATTTATTTTTGCCGTATCCCGACACATCGCCCAAAACCTTGCTGTCTCTCGTCCATTTGTAAGTGAGCTTGCTGGAATTGATTTTTATGCCACCGGAATCAATAATATGAGGCACAGCGATGACAGTTATGAGTCCCTGATAGCCGTAAAGAGCTTTGCCTTTGTAGAAAGGGGGAACATAAGAGTCAGCTTCCCAGACAAGGTCAACGCCGGCAGGTCTCACTACAAGTGTTTTCTCAATGGTTTTGCCGTCCTTTGTTTTAATAACGACTTTTATCAAAGAAACACTGCCAATACTGCCCGTCTTAAATAGAAAAGATTTCTTGCCAATTCCTTTGTCTTTGACGACTCCGTCCAGAGCCCATATTATTTCTGACGAATTCAAGTCAAAAGAAAAGCTTTCAATTTTGGCGTAGACATTTTCATTAGCGCTAGGAAAAGCGGGAACGGTTGTGATCTCGGCCGAATTGGCGATGTCGTTCCCCGCCACTCTTGGCATCTGCCCATGGGCTTTAAAAGCGAAGATTAAAAAAAGAGAGAGGGCGATTATGAATATTTTTTCTAATTTGTTTGGCATACGACTTTTTAGGAGGCAATGTTTTAAGCTGGCATTATTTTACCACAGAACCGCGATATATGTTAATCAGCAGAAGGCTGTAGGTTGTAGGCGGCAGGTTATTTACTTTGAATTACGAAACCCTCATTTTCCGTCTTTGCGAGTCGGTACTCCGGCGTGGCAATCCAGAGTTTATCGCGTGTAACCATAGATTGCCACGCTTCGCTCGCAATGACGACATAAGAATATATACAGTTTCGTAATTCAAAGTATTTAGGCAAAAAACCCGAATTATAAAATACATTTCACAATCTCTTTAAGCAGACTATTTTGTGTTTTCGTTCTTGTCGCCAAGCAGTTTTTCAGATCCGGGGACAATCTTCTCGGCGACTTTTTTAGTCTGGAAGAATATGAAAGTGACAACTACGGAAAGAGTCCATGCCGGAAGAGCGCTTAAGCCGGGTATGAGTTCTATGAAAAAGGCGCCGACCGTCGTGGCCGCAATTTTAGAATTAAATTTCAGCCCCGCCAAGTGAAACCAGAGAAAAAAAGTGAGGAAAGCGAAAATGCTAACCCCTGTTGATATTGTCCATGCCAGTATAAAACCGACGAAAGGTATGAGGTATATCCAAGCCACTCCAGCTTGAATTGCGTCAAAAAATAAGGCGACCGCAATCATCACCCACATAGTTATTTTGCTTATCTCTTTGTTTTCCATTGTTTAGTTTGTAGGCGGTAGGCGGTAGGTAGCAGGACGAGGGATTGATTTCTTCCCTACAACCTACTACCTAAAACCTACAACCTTCTTCTTTCTATCCCACCGCCTCCATCTCTTCCTTTGCCTTCTTTATCGCCAAAAGTTGGGACGGGTCGGAAGTTATTATCTGATCTTCAGTATATGAAGCGATTATCTTGATGGCGACATGCTTTAA
>Ga0075869_102_pt1 | contig 52148 bp, 49 predicted proteins | sample RifGroA1_FD_67970 | JGI IMG/M metagenome (GOLD analysis project Ga0075869, IMG submission 67970) | Parcubacteria bacterium GW2011_GWA1_40_21 | reverse complement strand
GAAAGGACTCGGCGGTCTTGTCGTCATAGGAACGGAAAGACACGAAGCGAGGCGCATAGATAACCAGCTTCGAGGTCGCGCCGGCAGACAAGGCGACCCGGGCGAGACGCAATTCTATGTATCACTAGAAGACACCTTAATGCGCGTGTTCGCGAGCGAGATGATAAAAAAGATGATGGGCAGATTCGGCATCGCGGAAGATGAGCCGATTCAGAATTATCTCATTACTCGCTCGCTTGAAAAAGCGCAGGAAAAAATAGAAGGCTTCAATTTTGACGCCAGAAAGCATGTGCTTGAATACGACGATATTTTGAACCATCAGAGAAAAATCGTTTATGAAAGAAGAAGGAAAATACTTTTGGGAGTAAGAAAAGATATTGAAGAAAAACTTGCTGAGATGTTTGAGGATGATGAGATAAGAAAAATTCTTGACGATAAAAAAGCTTTGCTCGGCGAAGACGAATTTTACTCGGCTTTGAGGAGATTACTTCTTCAAGCTATTGATATGTTCTGGGTGGAGCATCTTGAGATGATGGATTACACAAGGTCAAGCGTTAATCTTAGGGCCTACGGCCAGCGCGATCCTCTCGTAGAATACAAGAAAGAGGGCCTGCGGCTTTTCAAAGAAATGGAATTCGCCATAAGAGAAGAAATCGCTAGGCTTGTCCCTCACATCGGCGCAGGAATGTTTCTCAAGGAAGAAGAGAAGCTCAAAGAGATGGAGAAGAATGTTACTTTAGTCGGAGGAGGAGAAAATAAGGCGGATAATAATTCCAATCCCAAAAACTCCGCCTTAAAATCTCCTACAAATGAAGAAGGCGACAAAATCGGAAGAAACGACCCGTGCGTCTGCGGCAGCGGGAAGAAGTATAAAAAGTGTCATGGAAGATAAAAATAAACAAATTAAAGTTTCGCAGAAGGCCATTTTGTATGACAGTGACGGGAAAATATTAACGATTAGACGCACTGAAACGGCTCCCACATGGTCTTTGTGTTGGGACTTGCCCGGTGGCGCTTTGGATTACGGCGAAGATATTAAATATGGAATCACTAGAGAAATCAGAGAAGAAACAGGTTTAGATGTTGAAGAATTATCGGTTATGGATGTTATCTCCAGACTTAAAGATAAAGAAGAAGAGTCTTTGACGGCAGTCCGTTATTTAGTGACAATATGCTATACAGCTCAACCGACGACAACTGAAGTGATATTAAGTCACGAACACGATGATTTTATGTGGGTGACTCCGGATGAATTTCAACAATTAAAAGCATCGCCAAGGAATAAAAAATTTGTTGAAATATTCAAATCAATGCAAGCGCGGAAATAGATTTAAGAAATACTATGGTAAATATAAATTAATTATGAGCCAATCCAATAAAGTAAAAATTGTTGTCTTTGTCCCCGAATCACACGCTGATGTGGTTCGCGAGGCGATAGGCAAAGCCGGGGCTGGGAAAATCGGGGATTACACATTCTGCAGTTTTTCGTCAAAAGGTACCGGTCGTTTCAAACCCGAAGATGGCGCGCATCTGGCGATTGGAGAAGTTGGCAAATTGGAATCGGTTCAGGAGGAGCGGATAGAGGTCGTATGTGAACAAAAAAATCTGGTGGATGTGATAAAATCAATCAAGAAAACACACCCTTACGAAGAGGTCGCTTTAGATGTATATCCACTAGAAGAAATTTAATTAAAACATGAAACTGCTTCTCACATCAGCCGGAATAAAAAATAAATCAATAGTGAATGCTTTATCTGGTATGGTTGGTAAAAAACTTTCAGAGACTTCTTTGGTTTTTATTCCCACTGCGTCAAATGTTGAAAAAGGCGATAAAAGTTGGCTAATTGATGATTTGATAAATCTGAAAAAGCAGGGTTTTAAGTCAATTGAAATTGCCGATATTTCGGCCATTGATGAAAAGCTATGGAAGCTTAAATTCGAAAAAGCCGACATTCTATATTTTGAAGGTGGAAATACATTCCACCTTATGGAATGGATTAATAAATCGGGGCTTGCAAAAATTTTGCCGGAATTGCTAAAGACCAAAGTCTATGTGGGAGTAAGCGCTGGAAGCTGTGTGGTTAGCAAAGACTTGGCTCTTAAAATATCTCAAAGCATCTATTTAGAGGATTTAGATAAGACTGAAAATATGGAAGGTCTTAATTTTGTAGATTTCTATATTCTCCCGCATCTTAATTCTCAATATTTCAATAAAGTCAGAAAAGATTTTATAGAGGAAGCCACGAAGGGAATGTCTGAAAAAATTTACGCTATTGATGACAATTCAGCTCTGAAAGTTGTTGATGGAAAAATTGAAGTTGTAAGCGAGGGGGAATGGGTTGCTTTTAATTGAAAAAACACTGGGCAATTCTGTCTATCAAGCGTGTCCAATTAAATAGAATTTTGACTTTTTGGCCTGTCTTTTGATAAGGTCTTATATATAGTCTAGATCATTAAGTCTATACATTTTTAATATATGAAAACAAAAAATATTGTAGTCGCAGTGAGCGGCGGGTTTGATCCTATCCACATCGGCCATGTGAGAATGATCCGAGAAGCCAAAAAGTTGGGGGATAAGCTTGTGGTTATTATGAACAATGACAATTGGCTTAAACATAAAAAAGGCTATGCGTTTATGTCGGAGAATGAACGCAAGGAAATACTGGAGGCTATTAAAGGCGTGGACGAGGTTTTTGTTACGGAGCACACTGAAAATACCTCAGACATCAGTATTTGCGACGCTCTAAGAAAAGTAAGGCCGGATATATTTGCCAAAGGGGGAGATCGCCATATCGGAAATATACCGGAAGTGGCTGTCTGCGAAGAAATAGGCTGCAAGATAGTTTCCGATATCGGTGACGGCGGAAAAGTTCAATCTAGCTCATGGCTTCTGAAAAAATTTTCTGAAAATCTTACCGGCAACTGAGCGCGATGTGAAAATGCAGAGTGAATATGGAGAACTTGTTCAATTCTGCTTTAAAATTCTTGTCAGATAATGTATAATTTTTTAAATTAAAATATTGAAGCTAAAAGTTATGTCTTATATAAAAAACAGGCCGGATGATAAATACGACCCCCTTGATTCCAAGAGGAGAGAGGAAGAGCGAAGGAAAAAAGAGCTGGAAGAGAATGCCAAGAAGGAAAAAGAAAAGAGAGAGGCGGACGCGGTGAAAGAGCGCGCCGTTATCCAATCCAAGCTCAGTGTTAAAAAAAGGATTGTGTTTTTAAAAAAACAGGAGATAGAAAATCTTGAGAGGGGAATCGGAATAATTGATCGGGATGTAAGAAATCTGAAGATCGATATTGAAAGCGCGAAATATGTTTCTGAAAATGACCACCTTCAGATAAATATCGGGAAACACAAACTGGCGGGATTGACGGTCAAAATTAACGAAAAGAAAAAAGAAGACGCAAAAATTGAGAGTGAAATATCTGAGCTGGAAAAAGACTTCAATTATATTAAGGAGGATGTGGAAGAAAAAGAGAAAAAAGAAAATGCCAAGAAAGGTTCAAATCCAAAAGAAAAAGATGAGGACATAAAAGAATCCGAAAAGAAGAGACTTGAACGGCAGTTATCCGGTCTGAAAGAAGAAGAGCGCCGCGCCGAACAAGAAATAGCCGAATTGGAAGGACAGGTCAAATGAGTTATCAAGTTCATCAAGTGGAAAGTTCAAAGCTTTTCTCGTCTTTACTTTTCCTCCCGAGGAGGATCCGCCTCAGGCGGAATGAACTTGATAACTTTCTAACTTTACAAACTTAGTTCATTCATTGACTTGAATTGCCTGCCGTATTAGAATAATTTTAGCAGTAAGGTTAATGATAAAGGCGCTTATTAAGAAGCTCCAAAGTTGGTCGAAATACTGCGATAGATTTTTAAAAAGAAAATACACACAATGGAAAACGATACAAAATTTCTTGATTCAGTTGTTAAGGCATTAGTAGATAATCCTGATAAAGTAAAGATAGTCAGAACGGTGGATGAAATGGGAGTTTTGATGACTCTTGAAGTTCATCCGGACGATATGGGCAAGATTATCGGAAGAATGGGAAATACCGCCAAAGCGATCAGGACGCTTCTCCGCGTTGTTGGAATGAAGAATAACTCCAGAGTTAATTTGAAAATTAACGAGCCGGAAGGAGCCGCTCCGAGAGAAAGCCGAGCGTCAAAAAGCGTTGATGAGGCTATGGAAGATTTGAAGATTTAGTTTCAATTCTTCAAAGAAAACGAAAAATCTGTAATGCGATTGTGCATTGCAGATTTTTCGTTTAATATAAAATATTATGACTTTTCATATAATCACATTATTTCCGGAAATGTTTGACTCTTACATAAAGAGGTCAATATTGGGGCGGGCGATTGAAGATAAAAAGATTAAAATTAAATTTTACAATCCACGCGATTTTACCAAAGACAGGAATAGAAGAATAGACAGGAAGCCGTATGGCGGAGGGCCGGGAATGGTCATTGAAGCGATGCCTGTCATAAAAGCCATTGAAAAAGCGAAAGGCGGGAAGAAGAAAGTGAAAATTATTTTTTTGTCGCCTTCGGGCGCGCAGTTTGACAATAATTACGCCAAAAAAGCGACAAAAAATTATTCCGATATTATAATAATTTGCGGAAGATACGAAGGTGTTGACGCGAGAGTTAAGAAAGCTTTCAAAATGGAAGATGTTTCAATGGGAAATTATGTTTTGACCGGAGGGGAATTGCCGGCGATGGCGATTATTGACTGTGTTTCTAGACAGGTTGAGGGAGTGCTTGGAGATTTTAATTCCCTTGAAGATTCGCGGGTCTCAAGTCCTGATGTCTACACTCGGCCTGAAGTTATTGAACACAAAGGCAAGAAATACAGAGTTCCGAAAGTTCTTCTTTCCGGCGACCATAAAAAAATTGAAGAGTGGAAAAAGAATCATAAATACCCAAAATTACAAAATGTAAAAAATTAGGTCCTCGGGTCGCAAAAGCTATTTGTTTTTAAATGTTTTTGCTCAATAGACCTATAATTTTTACATTTTGTAATTTGGGGTAAATAGAAAAAGCCTTTGTCCTCCGAACAAAGGCCTGATCCAAAAATTTCCGAGATATTTTTTAAAACATCTATATTTCCTGCGAGCTTAAACTCACGGGTTTCATCATTTCATTAAACATTTCCACAGGAACACCTGACACCATAACTCCATTGTCAGACTTTTTAAACTTAAGTTTATGTTTGAGACATTCCTCAGCGACAGCAATTGAGTCCCCATTGACTTCTGGAACATCATCGCATTGCGGACAGTAAGTAACAATATCCTTAATCGTTGAATTATTATTTTTCCTTTTCCTCATTGCTCCTCCTTTGAAGTCAAGACAATTTTGCCGTGAGTTTTTTTACAACACAACACGCCAATTCGCAACAAGGTTGCCTGCACCCGTTTTCTGTCATCCCTTCCATTTGAGAAACGAAAAACAAGCAGTGCAAATGATCCACACCTTCGATTTCCACTTCTTTTATTGTCCGTCCATCTTTCTTTAAGATGAGAGTTAGGGCGTACTGATTCTTTTTGCAATCAATAACCCTAATTACTCCTTTTTGCTCAAGTGATTTCAAATCTTCTTCTAATCTCAATGGGTTTTCGTAGACGCCTCTGTTCCGTATCAAAAATTCTTTGAGTTCAGGACAAACTCCAATACAATAATCATTATGACTGCCACGCGGTATCATACACTCTCCTTCTCATACTTTTTTGGAAAATTGAAAAAGTAAAATATAAAAAACAAGACAAAAAAACTACACACCTTCTCCTTTCTTCAAAATTTTTATAGAATCAAGTCTTGTTAATTTTTAATGTTTTTAAAACACCTCAAAGAACAACTGTCAATAATATAGCAAATATTTTTTTATTTGCAATAGGTGGATGTGGAAAACCCCCGCACCCACTTTTGTTTGGATATTCAATCGATATCAAGTATTATGTATCTATTATAAGCGTTTATTTTTGAGATGGGTTCTATATGTATTTAAAAACTCTGGAACTTTCCGGTTTTAAGTCGTTTGCGAAAAAAACGACGCTGGATTTTTCTGCACCGATTTCCGGGATAGTTGGTCCGAACGGCTCTGGCAAATCCAACATTGCCGAGGCGTTTAGGTTTGTCTTGGGTGAGCAATCAATAAAATCGCTTCGCGGCAAGCGCGCCGAAGACCTCATCTGGAACGGTTCCAGAGATATCGCGCGCTCCAATAGGGCATCGGCGAAAGTTATTTTTGACAATACGAGAAGATGGATGAACATTGATTTTGACGAGGTGTCCATTGAGAGAGTCGTGCACAGAGATTCTTCCAGCGAATATTTCATAAACGGCAGTCAAGTCCGTCTCAAAGACATCATTGAGCTTCTTGCCTCCGCGCGCATCGGCTCGTCCGGACATCACATCATTTCGCAGGGGGAAGCCGACAAGATTTTGAATGCGAATATCAAAGATCGCCGAGAGATGGTTGAAGACGCGCTCGGCCTCAAAATTTATCAATACAAAAAGCAGGAGAGCCAGCGAAAACTTGAGAAAACTGAAGAGAATATTGAATCGGTGAAATCTCTGCGAAGGGAAATCGCTCCGCATTTGAAATTTCTAAAGAAGCAAGTTGAAAAGCTCGAGCAAGCCAACGAGATGAAAGAACGGCTTAAAGAGCTGTATAGAAATTATTTCAAAAGGGAAGAAATGTATTTAAAAGTCGAGAGAACGCATCTTGAAGAGGAAAAGAAAATTCCGGAAAAAAGACGGCGTGAGCTGGAAGACGAGCTTGCCAAAGCGAAGCGGATTTTGGCAGGGTCTTCGGCTAAAGATGTGAAGAGCGAGGAACTCATAAGCATTGAGGGAAGGCTGAAGGGGGCGCGTTTTCAAAAAGATTCTCTCACAAGAGACATAGGAAGGATTGAAGGCGAGATAAATTCGCTGGAAAAAATTCTGAAGAGGCAAAGTGAGGCATTGAGACACGCTTCAGATAAAAAGATTGAGCTTCGCGAGATTGAGGGGGTTGCCTCTGGTGTTCACGGCGAAATTGAAACGGCTTTGGGGAAGGATGATATTTTACAAGTCAAAAATATTTTAAGGTCAATAAAAGATGTGCTTTCTGGCTTTATTTCCAAGCATAAGAGCGCCGATAATTCGAGCGATAGCATGGAAACGGAAAAAGAATTGCGTATTTTGAAAGAGGAGAGGGTTAAAATAGATGAATTATTGAAACGAGCCGAAGAAGAGGAGAAAAAAATAATCAAGGAATATTCGGAAATTAGAGAAGAAATTGAAAGAGAAAAAGATTCCAGCCGAGATGCCGAAAAAGCGATGTTTAAAATTATGGCGGAGCAGAATGAAGTCAGTGGCAAGTTGAGAGATGTGGAATATCGCGAAGACAAACTCAAGCAATCTGAAGAGAATTTCAAGATGGAACTTAAAGAGGCCGGTATTTTGGCGGGAATAGGGGCTTTACATTATGATTCCGGCAAAATTCTGGACGAAAACGGCGCGGAAGTTTCCATTGAAGATATTTTGAAGGAAGACAGGTCGGTTCAAGACGAAAGAAGAAGGACGATTGAAAAAATAAAAATCAGACTTGAAGACGCGGGAATCGGCTCCGGAGATGATGTCATCAAAGAATACAGAGAAGCGAACGAGAGAGACGCTTTTCTTGCCCGCGAATTGGAAGATCTTGACCGGTCGGCAATTTCTCTCAAAGACATCATTAAAGAGCTTGAAGGATTTATAGCAAATGAATTTAAGGAAGGGGTTCACAAAATAAACGCGCAATTCCAAGAATTTTTCTCATCAATGTTTGGATCGGGCGGGCACGCCGGACTGTCGGTAATCAGGGAAAAAAAGAAAAAAAGAAATTCCGATACCAATGTCTCGGCGCTTTTAAGCGGTTCAGTGGACGAGGCGGGCGAACTGTCCGTTGAATCGGAAGAAGAGGAGGGAGAAGAAGGGGTGGATATTGATGTAAGTCTTCCGAGAAAAAAGATAAAAGGGCTTACGATGCTCTCCGGCGGCGAGCGAGCGCTTACTTCCATCGCGCTTCTTTTTGCCATCTCTCAAGTCAATCCTCCGCCGTTTATAATATTGGACGAAACGGACGCGGCGCTTGATGAAGCAAATTCAAAAAAATACGGCGATATGATAGAAAATCTTTCCAAATATTCCCAGCTTATTCTTATTACCCACAACAGAGAAACAATGTCTCGTGCCGGAATAATCTACGGCATCACAATGGGCTCGGACGGCATTTCCAGACTCCTCTCCATCAAATTTGAAGAAGCGGTCAAAGTGGCGAAATAATTTCAGTTTTTTAACTGAAATTAGTCTATAAAGTAAATCAAATACCAACTTGGACATCGGATGTCCAAGTTGGTATTTGACATATATATAATAGATATATAATATATATACATTAAACTAAGCATAATAAAACCATGAACACTCAAGTAATTTTTAAAATTGACAAGAATCTTAAGAATCAAGCTATGAGAAAAGCTCAAAATGAGGGCATTTCTTTTACCACAATTCTTAAGCTCGCCACTAAAGCTTTTGTGGATAACCAGCTCAATGTCGGTCTGGTGGTTAAAGAAGTTTTTAATCCTCGCGCGCGCAAAAGCATCGTTCGCGAATTAAAGGATATTAAGAGTGGTAAAAATATTTCTCCCGGATTCAATAATGCAAAAGATGCTATCGCGTATCTCAAGAGTTAATATATGGAGATTAATTTTCATAAGGACTTCAAAAAGAAATTGAAGAAATTATCACCGAAATTACAGAATCAGTTTTATGAGCGTTTAGAAGTCTTTATGAAAGACAGGACTAACGCAACGCTGAAAAATCACTCAGTAGACAAGACTTTCACAGATTGCAGAAGTATCAATGTGACAGGAGATTACAGAGCGATATTTAAAGAAGAAAACGGCGTGGCTATATTTATGAAAATCGGCACCCACTCAGAATTGTATTGATTGGTAGACCATCTTTTTTATTTATGATTAAAATTAACTTAAGAAAAATTAAACTGTCTGACAAAAATTATTTTGCAAAATGGTGGAGGGACAAAGAACTGCTTAAATTAACAAGCGGTATTTTGAAGGTAATTTCAGATCAAGAAGTCGATAAATATTTTCAAGTGATATTAGAAAACAAAAATGATTATAATTTTAGGATGATTGCGGACCGGGAAGTTATCGGGCACATATCATTGGTTAAAAGGCGAAATAATTGGCACGAAACGCAGATTGTCATTGGAGAGAAAAAATATTGGGATAAAGGAATTGGATCAAGGGCAATAAATATTCTCGTGAGAAAGGCGAAAAAAATTGGAATTTCTAATATTTATTTGGAAGTAAGACCAACAAACCTTAGGGCGATTCGTGCTTATGAACAATGCAGATTTCAAAAAGTAAAGATTGTTAAATATCCAAAGAATAAATACTTACCGGAGACATTAAGGATGGAATTGAAAATATGATTTTTATTGACAAACGCGCAAAAATAATCATACTTATTCAAGATTGTTCTTAATGTCCTGACTAACAAAGGCAGTCCGCATTTTTTCCCTATAAATTAGGACAGGTATATTTTCCTAGCGATTATACTCCTCTTGGTTTGGGAAGCGGGGGCGGTTCGATTCCGTCTAGTCAATTCGGTCTACCTTGCAAAAAGTTGCGTAGGATAGGTGGGAGAAAATGAAGCCACATGCTAGGCTACCGTTCCGGCGGGGCAGATTCGTCCTTGAAATACCACCCTCTTTGGGAGAAAACTGGGTAACCAGTATAAGGTAGACTTGGACATTTTGAAAAGTCCACAGAAGATAATTTTTCTGTGGATTTTTTTTATGACTGAATTAAAGAGCTTAGACACTCTATGTTCAAGGGGGTATAGAATTAGCTTTTCAAATATTCACCTATCTTCTTCCCCAAAGTCTCAAAAATCCATTTGAATTTGGAGTCGTCGGATTCAAGGAGGGTGGCGCGGAAGCCTTGGAGGTTGCAGTTGAATCCGGAAAGGGGAACGACGCAGATGCCTGTCGCGCCCATAAGATAATAGACGAATCTTTTGTCCGGCGAAACGCCGTTCGCCGTTTTTTCTTCCACGAATTTTCTCACTTTGTCATTTTTAATTTTTAAGGTTTGCCTGCCGTTTAATACACCGTCCTTGAATACAGTAGAAACATAAAAAGCGCCTGCCGCTTTCGGGGAAATTATACCTTGAACTTTTTTTAAAATATCAAACGCCATTCCGGCTCTTTTTTTATAAAATTTCCGCCTTTCTTCAAGATGAGATTCGTAGCGCGGGTCGGACATTATGGCGGGGATGACGCTCTGGGGCAGAGTGGTGGAGCAGACTTCAAGCATCTTGGCGTTCACAATGCTTTTTACATATTTCGCGAAAATTTCATCTTTGTCTTTATTGTAAATTTCTATCCAACCGCATCGGCTTCCAGGCCAAGGGAATTCTTTAGATATGCCTTTCATCGCTATGCCCGGGACATCGCCGATTATTTCGGCAAGCGCGGTCATCTTTTTTTTGTCGTGCGCCACATTGCAATAAATTTCGTCGCTCACGATAAATAGGTCGTATTCTTTGGCGATTTTTACCATCTCTTGCAGGACTTTCTTCGGATAAACCATTCCGGTTGGATTGTCCGGGTTGATGATTAAAATTCCGGAAATGGCGGGGTTATATTTTATTTTATTTCGCAAGTCGTTTAGATCCGGTAGCCAATTTTTTTCCGGCAGGAGATTATAAGTAATATGAGGATAGCCGGCGTGCGCGCCTTCGGCGGAAGAATGGGTGGAATAAGCGGGCGATGGACCTATCACGCGGGCTTCTTTTTTAAGGTATGTGTATACCTTTGAAATCGCGTCGCCTAGTCCGTTGAAAAAACAAATGTCTTCGGCGGTAATCTTGGCTCCGCCTTTAGAGTTGCGTTTTTTCATTAGAAAATTGCGGGTTTCAAGCAGTCCTTTAGTCGGATTGTAGGCGAACGACTTGTTATCATCAATCGCTTTTTTAACCATATCTTTTATCCATTCTGGAATTTGATAACCTTTTGCCACCGGATCGCCGATGTTTTCCCAATATATTTCCTGCCCGAGACCTTTTATTTTTTCAGCCACTTCCACTATCCCTCTTATCTCATAGGTCAATTCTCCCGCTCCTTGATGGACGATATTATTACGCATTGTTTTATTATAATCTCAATATTGTGAATTAATTTTTTTGATGTTGTTGTGCCCCAAATCACGAAATGCAAAAATTTAGGTCCTCGGGTCGCAAAAGCTATTTATTTTTTAAAATGTTTTTGCTCAACCAGACCATAAATTTTTGCATTTCGTGATTTGGGACATCGCAGTTCAAAGTATTATACAAAAATATAATCCAAAGTCCTCCTGTCCAAATCGGCGCCGAGAAGCTTTACTTTCACCTTGTCGCCGAGGCCGTATTTTTTCTTGGTTTTCTCTCCGATTAAAGCGTAATTTTTCTCATCCATAATATAATAATCATCAGTCAAATTCCTCAAGCTCACCATACCGTCGGATTTTGTGTTCGTTTCTTCCACATACAAACCCCATTCCGTGACGCCTGAAATCACTCCATCAAACACTTCGCCGATATGTTCCTTCATATATTCAACTTGCTTGTATTTTTTGGAATTGCGTTCCGCTTCCGCGGCGGCGATTTCTTTTTCGGTGGTCTCTATCGCCATTTTCTCGTACAGATTCCATTCGTGTTTCGGAATAGTTTTGTCTTGAAGATGTTTTTCCAAAAGTCTGTGCACCAAAAGGTCGGCGTATCTTCGGATGGGAGAAGTGAAGTGCGTGTAGTATTCAAAAGCCAAGCCGAAATGCCCGATGTTTTTGGTGGAATAAACGGCTTTGGCCATAGAGCGAATCGCCGCCGTCTTTATCATTGACTCTTCCGCCTTGCCATCAATCATTTTGAAAAGCATTTGCAAGTCTTTAGCGGTCAAGCCTTTTTCTTTAAGCTCCAGCTCGTATCCAAGCGCTTTCAAGAATACGGAAAGCTGGGCAATCTTTTCTTTGTCGGGAACATCGTGAATGCGATAGATGAAAGGGTTGTGTTTTTCTTGTCTGCTTTTGCTGGCTTTGAAAATAAATTCGGCCACTTCCTTGTTTGCCAAAAGCATAAATTCCTCCACCAGTTTGTGAGTATCCAATCTTTTTTTAATATAAATTCGCAAAGGCTTGCCGTCTTTATCAAGCTCAAATTTCACTTCATCTTGCTCAAAATCAATCGCTCCTTTTTTGAATTTATCGTCGCGGAGTTTTTTAGCGATGACATTCAAAGTGTTTAACGGTTCATAACACTCTCCCAATTTCGCGTCCAAAACCGCCTGCGCTTCTTCGTAGGAAAATCTTTTGTCAGATTTTATTATTGTTTTTCCAAACCATCTTTCCAAGATGCTGCCGTTTTTATCCATAACAAAAACGGAGGAGAAAGAAAGTTTTTCTTCCATCGGATTCAAACTGCAAATGTCGTTAGACAGTATTTCGGGAAGCATCGGTATTGTCCTATCCACCAGATAAACGGAGAAGCCTCTTTTTCTTGCCTCTGTGTTCATTGATGTTCCTTCTCTGACATAGTGCGAGACATCGGCTATATGAACTCCGATTTCGTATTTTCCTCCGCCGATTTCTTTGAGCGATATGGCGTCGTCAAAATCTTTCGCGTCAACGGGGTCAATCGTGAAAGTTAGCGTATCTCTGAAGTCCCGCCTTTTTTTAATTTCTTCCGAGATGTCCTTTTCGTTTTTCGCGGTCGCTTCGGCTTCCTTCTCAACTTCATAAGGAAATTCTATTTCAAATCCTTTTTCAAGAACGATTGATTCCATTTCAACATTATGTTCTCCTTTATTGCCCAAGATTTTCACCACTTCTCCTTCCGGCGATTTTTTCGGATCGTCCCATTTTATCAATTTTGCCAAAACTTTTTCTCCGCCCTGCGCGCCTTTGGCGCGCTCTTTGGGAATAAGTATGTCCACATAGACTTTCTTGTCGTCGGGAACGAGGAAAAATTCGTCATTTTCTTTTTCCAAAATACCAACGAAAGAATCTTTCGCTCTTTTGATTATTTTCAAAACTTCTCCCAAATGCCTTTTCTGCCTGCTTAATCCCGGGTGAATCAATATTTCCACCTCATCTTTATTAAGGGCGGTATTTAAAGATGTCGTTTGTATTTCAACATCTTCGTCAAATAAATCCGTCGTCACGAATCCGACCCCCTTTGAATTCATGCTTATTGTTCCGATTATTTTTGTCTTTCCGTCTGTATGTTTTTTCATATTTTGCATTGTAGCAGAGTTTTAGATTAGGGACTAGGTTATAGGGACTAGTTTCTAGGTGTTAGGTTTTAGGAAAGAAGCTAGCAAGGGCAATTTCTAATTTCTAATTGACCTAATGAAATTTCAATGAACAATGAAACTAAAACCCAATTGAACTTTTGATTTTCTCATTTCTTTATTTAGGTATTGTGATTTGGGTATTGATTAGAAATTAGGAATTAGACATTAGAAATTTGTATCCGCGTTTTGATTGACCTCTCAAGGACTTTCTGTTAGCATACTATTTATGTTAAAAATAAGACTACAAAGGGTGGGCAGGAAAAACGAGCCGTCTTTTCGTATTGTATTGGTTGATTCCAAAATGGGCCCAAAAAGCGGCAAGGCTTTGGAAATTCTCGGCTCGCACGATTTCAGAGAAGGAAAAGGCAATAACAAAATAAATGGCGACAGAATAAAATATTGGATTTCAAACGGAGCTCAAGTTTCGGAAACTATGAATAATCTTTTAATAAGCGAGAAAGTTATAAGCGGCAAAAAGATAAATGTCTTGCCGAAAAAGAGACCTATTGTGAAAGAAGTGAAAGAGGAAGCCAAAAAAGAGGCGGTTGAACCATCTGCGCCCGTAGCAACCGAGACCCCTACTCCGACCGCTCCGGCCGCTTAATTTTCGTCGATTCAAGTTCTATTAAATTCTGTGGGTATCTGATACCCACAGAATTTAATAAAGGTTTAATATTTCAATCAAAAAACCTGTCTAACCTCACAAACATATTGCACTCATTAATCAAATGGGCGCAATATGAAAATACACTCAAAATATCGAGGGATCAAGGGGTTTGTCACCGTCTACAATGATGCGATAAGGTATCGGTATATGATTACCGAACAAGCGTTGCGCAAAGCCCGCATATTGGCTTTTTGGGAAAGGTATGGATTATCGGCGACAGGGAAAATTGAATCTCTCAATTCCAAAAGCCAAGCCCCGATTATCAAAAGAAAGAGGTTGTGGGATGTCAGGATAATTGAAGAATTAAAAAACCTTAGACCTTGACTTTTCTATGGATATAGTATATTGTTTTGATAGAATCTTTATTTTAATTCAGTCATTCTAAACAAATGGGAGGATTTAAGAATGAAAAAATGTTCTTTTGTCGTTTACGGAGACATTGGAGATATAAACGGAAAAATTTTCAAAAGACTTAGAGATGTGGCGATTAGGGAGGAAGTTGAGATAGGAAAAGATGCCATTGAAGAAGCTGGAGGTATTCCGATAGGAGTAAGAATTGAAAATAACCTTCTTACTTTTGACGAGGAAACAAATTTGCTTCGCGCTGAAGTTAGGTACGAGTTAAAATAATAATAAGAAGAACCCTTGTTTGTTCACAAAGAGAAAAGCCCCTTTTGTTTAAGGGGCTTTTTTATGTCCGCGCCAGTCGGCTTGACAACGCATGCTGAAGGTTTAAAATTTAGGGCAGATGGACAGATTGGCACTTTGTAATATAAACAAAAAATCTTAATTACTCTGGAATTAACCGCGCGTCAGGATTATGAAATATTTTCAAAAAACCGGCAGTTTTTGTGCCGGTCTTGGTTGCGAGTTAGTTTATTTTAAGAGTTTTAAAGATTTTTTGATGTAGTTTAAAGGGGATGTTAATAGCATTAGTCAGTTTTTATTTTTTTATTTTTTCACCCGATTTGAAAGGGGGTGAGTAAGATGGTCAGGCCAATAACAACAACTAAAGTCGCACATATGAAAAGAGCGGTAGCCAAAAGTAAAGAGTTGTCGGACATTTTGCAACAGGGCTATGACTCATGCGACAAGAATGTTGACAAAGTTTCAGAAATGTTAATGCACCAGGTGGCATATCTCCACAAAGTCGTCGCAGGATTTGATTCCAAGGAATTGAAGGAAAAAATCCATATGATTTTCGTGGAGACGGCTATTGAATTGGAGAAAATCGGCGAGAAGTATCTTTCTCTTATGGAAAAAGGGCTGACGGCTGATTTAATCAAGTTGTTTCAAACGGCGGGGCTTATTGATAACAGAGTAAACCTTGCGATAGTAAAAGCTTGTTAATTTAAAATGAAAAAATCATCCCCTGATTAAAAGGGAACTGCGTTTCGGCGCGGTTCCCTTTATCATTTTTAGCGATACGGATGAATTATTATGTTAAAATATCAATGTGAAAAAATTTTTGATTTCAGTCGCGATTTTCATTTCTCTTGTTGTCTTCGGATTTTATTTTTTGAAATTACCGGAAGTCTCTTTGCCGACATTGACGGAGATGTCTGATTATATCGGAGCGACTTCCACCCGAAAAATCATTCAGAAAGCGGAAGAAAAAATCGCGGAATTGCCACCCGTTTTGAGCAAGAAAGATTATCCGGAATCGCTTCTTTCCGTTGGCGGAATACTTGAATGGACAAATAAACAAAGAAAAGACAACGGGTCATTGCCGGCATTATCCCAAAATTCAAAGCTCACTCGGATAGCTGCCCTTAGGATTAAAGATATGTTTGAGAAAGAGTATTTTGAGCATAAATCGCCTTCGGGCGTAGGAGCTTCGGACATCGCGTATGATGTCGGTTATAAATTCATCTTAGTGGGCGAGAATATCGCTTTGGGAAATTTTAGCGGCGATGACGGTCTCGTGCAGGCATGGATGGACAGTCCCGGACACAGGGCTAACATTTTAAACAAACGATACGCGGAAATAGGAATAGCGGCGGAAAAAGGATTGTATAAAGGCAAAAAAGTCTGGCTTGCCGTTCAAATCTTTGGACGGCCTTTGAGTCTTTGCGATGAGCCGGATTATTCAATAAAAAAAGTGATAGATGAAGGCGAAGGCAAGATAGCCTTATTGGATATAAAAGCCAAGGCTTATTATTTTGAAATAGAATCTATGGAAAAAGAAAAAATAAAAGATATCGGTGAGTATAATAAAAAAATTGGAGAATACAACGGAGTTGTCAGAGAAATAAAACTTTTGAGTGGCGAGATAAAGAATCTTGTTGATAAATACAATAGCAAAGTAAAAATTTTTAACACCTGTCTTGAGAAGTGAAGACATTGCGGGTTTTTTGAAAAAACGGCACTTGCCTGAATTGTCATTGTTGCTCCCATTTTCACTAATTCTGTGGATATCAGATACCCACAGAATTCACAGGATTTGCAATTTAAAAAGAGCTAAGATTTAATCATCGTCAAAAGCATTTTGAATTTCCCCAATGCTTTTACGGAGTGAGGTTCGCCGGCGGGCATAATTATCATCTCTCCCATTTTGAGATTATTGCTTTTGCCGGAAAGTTTTATCTCGGCTTCTCCTTCCAGTATGTGCAGGGCGGCGTCAAACGGCGCGGTGTGCTCGCTCAGTCCTTCGCCCTCGTCAAAGGCGAACAGAGTTATGCCACCGCTCGCTTTTTTGAGAATTTCTCGGCTGACTACCGAACCTGTTTGATAATCTATCAAGTTGGACAAACTGATTGTTTGTCCCGATAAATTTTTTGATATTTTGTTTTCCATATTTTTATTTAGATTATATTTATAATGAATTTTGTTGTTTAGTGTATCAGTTTTAAAAAATCAATCCAAATTTTTAATATCTTAATTTAAGTTTAATAAAATGTGTATCTTAATTAGGCGATCGCTTAAATAAGATACACATTTTATTAGAGATGAACTGCGCGGGCGATTTTGTTTCAGCGCAAAATTCGTGTAGAATTGTTTGATGTCGCTTATTTCACTCATAGATTCTTATGGCTACGTCGCTGTTTTTCTGGGTGGAATATTTGAAGGGGAAGCGGTCTTGGTCTTGGGAGGCCTCGCGGCATATGGAGGTTTTTTGAAGCTCCCGCTTGTTTTTTTCTTCGCGTTTATGGGAGCTATAGTGAGCGATTGGGCTTGGTTCTTTGTCGGAAGGCATAAAGGCAAGAAAGTGATTGAAAGATGGCCCAAATTAAAAAATCTGATGCTAAAGCCGCAAAGACATATTGACAAAAGAGCCCCATTCATTTCTTTCGCGCTTCGCTTTATGTACGGTTTTAGAACTGTCGTTCCCTTGAGTCTTGGTATGTCCACCATCAAGACGCCGGTTTTTCTTTTATTTAATACTCTCGGATCAATTCTTTGGGTTTTGATTGTTGGAATTTCCGGTTATTTCTTCGGTGATGTTTTGGAAATATTTTTGGGGAAGTTGAAGCGCTACGAATTTAAGATTATCATTTCAACATTCATAGGGGCGATGGCAATATATGGGATTTACACTCTAATCAAATATTTATTAAGGAAATCTTTAAAATAATATTTGGACATCCGATGTCCAAATATTTACAAATATAGGTTTTTGTAAAAATTATGAAAAAAATAATAATTGCAATTTCAATAATATTTATATTTGTAATCGCGGCGCTTGTTTTTGATGTCGGCAGGAGGGACGATACAGAACCAATAAATTTCAAAGAGTGCGCGCTTAAAGGCTACTCAATTTTGGAATCTTATCCAAGACAATGCCGAACGCCGGACGGGAAGTCTTTTACGGAAGATGTTGAAAAAGATGATACTGCGTTTGCCGATAAAAGCGATCTGATAAAAGTGAGCGCACCTTTGCCGAACAAGATAGTCAAAAGCCCTTTTGTCGTTTCCGGTCTTGCCAGAGGTTATTGGTTTTTTGAGGCGTCATTTCCGATAAGACTTTTTGATGACGATGGCAATGAAATCGCCGTGGGGATAGCGCAAGCTGAAGGGGAATGGATGACCACGGAATTCGTGCCGTTTAAAGCGACTCTCAATTTTGAAAAGCCTTCAGTCAAGACAGGCAAGCTGATTCTTAAAAAAGACAATCCTTCAGGTCTGTCTCAAAATGATGACGAGTTAGTTGTTCCGATAAAATTTGATTAATGGTTTTCTTGTGGAAATGTTCATTGACTGAAAATTACAAAAACCTACCCGCCCGCAACGCCTGAGCGTAGCAATGGCGGGCGCGGCAACCTATACTACCTAAAACCTACAACCTTCTTTTTGGCATTGACAAAATAAACGGTTTGTTTATACTATCTCCATAATTGCAAGATTGAGTTATTGTGTAAAGCAATTTTCATTTTAAAAAAGATAAAAGCATATCTTGCTTTGCATAAAGAAATAATTTAAAAGATTATTGTTAATGCCTTTGGCAAAAGGCAATTTTTTTGTTTGTTAAATTTGTTAAAAAATATGAAGACTCAAATAAAACCGATTTTTGATATTGAAAAGAAGAAAGAAAAAAAATACTTCGGCAAATTTAAAGAACCTTTGACCTCAATACCAAACCTGGTAAAGCCGCAGCTGGACTCGTTCAAATGGCTTCTTGAGCAAGGCATCGCGGAAGTTTTTAAAGATTTTTCTCCGATTAAGGATTACGGAGACAAGAAATTTGAACTTGCGTTCACCGGCTTTGAAATTTCGGAGGCTAAATACGATGAGCATTATGCCAAGGAAAACAAAATCTCCTACGAAGCCACGCTTAAGATAAAAGCGAGGCTTAAAAACAAGACATTGGATTCAGTCAAAGAACAGGAAATATTTTTGGCGGATTTTCCGATAATGACTTCTCACGGAACTTTCATTATCAACGGCATTGAAAGAGTCATTGTTCCCCAGCTTGCCCGTTCCTACGGAATATTTTTCACTTCAAGCGAGATAAAAGGAAAAAATTATTTTGGAGCAAAAATAATTCCGGCGCGGGGAGCTTGGATAGAAATAGAAACGGATGCCGACGGCGCGATTTACGTGAAGATTGATAAAAAGAGGAAGTTCGCGATGACATCTCTCCTTAGGGTTATCGGAGCGAATACCGACAAGGAAATCATGGATCTTTTCAAGGGCAAAGAGAACGCTAAGAAATCAATAGAACAAACATTGGCCAAAGACCACGCGAAGACCGCGGAAGAGTCATTTATTGAGATACACAAAAAGCTTAGAGACGGAGATTTGGCCAATGTTGAAAATGCCAAAGAATTTATCCGTTCAATTTTTAATGAAGAAAGATACGACCTTTCAAAAGTCGGCAGGTTCAGATTCAACAAGAGATTTAATAAAAGCCTTGATGAAAAAGAACTGGAGAGAAAGACCATTTCTCTTGACGATATGGCCGTGATCGTAAACAATATCGCCGAATTGAACGCCAATCCTGATGCTCTTGAAGACGATATAGACCATTTCGGCTCAAGAAGGGTGAAATTCGTGGGTGAGCTTCTTCAGCAGAAAATGCGCGTGGGAATGTCGCAAATGAAAAGAAATATTCAGGACAGAATGTCCACTATTGACCCTGAAATTACTACGCCCGTTCAGTTTATTTCGCCAAGACCGCTTCAAGCGCGCATAAAAGAATTTTTCACCACAAACCAGCTTTCTCAATTTATGCAGCAGGAAAACATACTCACCGAGCTTGAGCATTTGAGAACTCTTTCAGCCCTCGGTCCGGGAGGCCTTTCAAGGGAAAGAGCCGGCTTTGAAGTGCGAGATGTCCACTCTTCGCATTATGGCAGAGTCTGCCCGATTCACACTCCCGAGGGTCCGAACATCGGACTTATTTTGAGGCTTGCCACTTACGCCAGAATCAATGAATTCGGAATGGTTGAAACTCCTTACGCTAAAGTGAAAAACGGAAAAGTCACCAAAGAAATCAACTATCTGAACGCGCTGGAAGAAGAAAATTATAAAATTGCGCACGCCGCCAATGAATATGACGAAAACGGACTCATAGTGAATGATGACGTGGAAGTGCGTGTCAACGGCGAACCCCAGCTTGTTAAAAAAGAAGAAGTTGATTTTATTGATGTGGCCACGAACCAAGCTTTCTCCATAGCGACATCAATGATCCCGTTTTTGAACCACGATGACGCGAACCGCGCGCTTATGGGATCCAACATGCAAAAACAAGCCGTTCCCTGCATATCGCCGGAAGCCCCGCTTGTGGCCACAGGTATTGAATCAAAAGCGGCGCTTGATACGGGAAGAATAATAACTTCCGATGAAGATGGAACCGTTTCTTACGTTGATTCCAAGAAAATAATCGTTGAAAATAATAAAGGCAAAGAAAAGACATATAATCTCGTTCAATTCTCAAGAACAAACAGCTTTATGGCTTTTCATCAGAGACCTACCGTAGACCTCGGACAAAAAGTCAAGAAAGGCGACCTTCTTGCCGACACCTCGTCCAGCAAAAACGGCGAAATGGCCCTTGGGCAAAATGTTTTGGTGGCTTTCGTGTCTTGGTCCGGAGCAAATTACGAAGACGCCATAATAATTTCCGAACGGCTTGTCAAAAACAGCAAATTCACATCCATTCATATAGAAGATTTTGTCGTTAATGTGAGAGACACCAAGCTCGGTCCGGAAATCACCACTCACGATATTCCGAATGTGGGAGAGGGCAAATTGAAGAATTTGGATGAGGACGGAATAGTCAGAGTAGGTGCGGAAGTGCGCCAGGGCGATATTCTTGTCGGAAAAATCACGCCAAAAGGCGAAACCCAGCTTACTCCGGAAGAGCGTCTTTTAAGGTCAATTTTTGGAGAAAAAGCCAGAGATGTCAAAGATACTTCCAAACGGCTTGAAGGAGGAAAGAGAGGAAGAATTATCAGCGTCAAGATATTTTCAAGGGAGAAAGGAGACAAGCTGGAGTCTGGAATAATAAAAAGAATCCACATAGAAGTGGCGCAACTCCGAAATGTTTCAGTCGGAGACAAGCTCGCCGGACGGCACGGAAACAAAGGAGTCATTTCAAAAATTCTTCCGGAGGAAGATATGCCTTACCTTCCGGACGGCACGCCTGTTGATATTATTCTTACTCCGCTCGGAGTGCCTTCTCGTATGAATTTGGGGCAGATTTTGGAACTCCACCTCGGTCTTGCCGCTCACGCTCTAAACTATCAGGCGATTGTTCCGCCGTTTGCCGGAGCCACTGACGCTGAAATAAAAGAAGAACTTAAGAAAGCCGGCTTCAATCAAAACGGAAAGATTAAACTCTATGACGGAAGGACCGGAGTGCCTTTTGATCAGGATATCGCCATAGGTTATATGTATATGCTCAAACTTCATCATATGGTTGAAGACAAGATACATATGCGTTCCATCGGTCCTTATTCTCTCATAACTCAACAGCCTCTTGGAGGCAAGGCTCAAGCCGGAGGGCAGAGATTCGGAGAAATGGAAGTCTGGGCGCTTTTGGGTCACGGAGTGGCTCATACTTTGCGCGAAATGCTCACCATCAAATCAGACGACATTGTGGGAAGGTCGGCCGCTTTTGACTCTATCGTCAAGGGAGAAAAAATAAAACAGCCTCACACGCCGGCGTCATTCAATGTGCTTTTGAACAATTTGAGGGGATTGTCGCTTGACGTTGAATTAAAAAAGGAGAAGAAAGACGACCGTAATTATGGAGATGAATAATAAAAAACAACTATGAGCAATATAAATGAATTTAAAAATCAATATAATTTTAAGGCAAGGTCGGCATCGGACCAGAACGATTTTGATACCGTCACTTTAAAGCTCGCTTCTCCGGAGCGAATTAAAGAATGGTCATTCGGGGAAGTGACTAAACCGGAAACTATAAATTACAGGACGCAGAGAAGCGAAAAAAACGGTCTTTTTGACGAAAAGATTTTCGGACCGGACAGAGACTATGAATGTTATTGCGGAAAATACAAAGGAGTGAGATACAAAGGAATAATTTGCGAAAAGTGCGGAGTTGAAATAACCAGATCAATCGTAAGAAGAGAAAGAATGGGGCATATAGAGCTTGCCAGTCCCGTATCGCACATTTGGTTTTTGAAAGGCACTCCTTCCAGAATCGGCCTTGTGCTCGGAATGACCGCCACCGACCTTGAAAAAGTCGTCTATTTTGCCGGCTATATCATCACTCAAGTCAATGAATCGGAAAGAGAAAGATTCCTAAAGGAGCTTGACGGCGAATACAAATCAAAAGTCAAATCAGCCAATGATGAAAAAACAAAAGACGCTCTCAAGGAGCTTCTGCTTAACGCCAAAAAGGATATTGAAAGCATCCAAGAGGGAAAAGTGCTTGATGAGATCGTATATCATAAATTTTCCGTGAAATACGGCACTTTGTTTGAAGCCGGAATCGGCGCTGAAGCAGTTTATAACATTCTGAAGAATATTGACTTGAAAAAACTTGTTTCAAAGCTTGAGGCGAGTTATGAAAAATCAAGTTCCGTGGAAAAAGAAAAAATAAACAAGCGCTTAAGCGTGATAAAGGCGATGATGTCTTCTTCCATAAGGCCGGAATGGATGTTTCTTCTCCGAGTTCCCGTGATACCGCCGGCTTTGAGGCCGATGGTTCCGCTTGACGGCGGACGATACGCCACTTCCGATGTCAATGATTTATACAGGAGAGTCATCAACAGAAACAACAGGTTGAAAAAGCTGAAAGAGATAAAAGCTCCGGATGTGATTTTAAGAAACGAAAAAAGAATTCTTCAAGAGGCCGTTGATTCGCTTATTGATAATTCAATAAAAAGTGGCGGCTCTTTGTTTACCTCCATGAGTCCGGCTCAAAAACGACCCCTGAAATCCATTGCTGATAATTTGAAAGGCAAGAGAGGTCTTTTTAGGGCTAATTTGCTTGGAAAGAGAGTGGATTATTCCGGCCGATCAGTCATAGTCGTTGGCCCGGAACTCAGGCTCAATCAATGCGGGCTTCCGAAACATATGGTTCTTGAACTCTTCAGACCTTTTGTCATCTCGGAGCTTTTGAGAAGCGAGCTCGCCTACAACATAAGAGGAGCAGGCAGGTTGATTGATGACGGAATTCCGGAAGTCTGGGCTATTCTTGAGAATGTGATAAAAGACAAATATGTGCTTTTGAACAGAGCGCCCACTCTTCACCGGCTGGGCATTCAAGCTTTCAAGCCCGTCCTTATAGAAGGCAACGCCATTCAAGTTCATCCTCTGGTCTGTACCGCTTTCAATGCCGACTTTGACGGCGACAATATGGCTGTGCATGTTCCATTGGGCGAAGAGGCACAAGCCGAAGCCAGAGAAATTATGGCTTCAGACAAAAACATATTGAAGCCGGGAAACGGCGAACCGGTAATTTCAGCCAAACTTTTGGATATTATCTTGGGTTGTTACTGGATTACAAAAGTGGTCCCGGGCGACAAGGGCGAGGGAAAATATTTCTCATCACCGAACGAGGCTATCACAGCTAATGATTTCGGAGCGGTCAGCCTTAGAGCCAAAATAAAAGTTATGCCTACTGACAGTCTTAGATATAAAGAATTCGGCGGCAAGATTTTTGAAACTACTGTAGGCAGGCTTCTTTTCAACAGCATTTTGCCTGATGATTATCATTATGAAAACAAAGAGATAACCAAGAAAGTTATGTCTGGAATCGTTGACGATATGATAAACATTTATGGCATAGAAAAAGTTCCGGATGTTATGGACAGGATTAAGTCCTTCGGCTTCAAATACGCGACGCTTTCCGGAATCAGCTGGGGAATTGACGATATTAAAATTCCGGAGAGAAAAGGAGCCGTGATTAGTGCGGCGAAGGAAAAATACGAAGAAGTCGTGGAGCAATACAAAGAAGGATTGCTCAATAAAGATGAAAAATTGAGAAAAAATATTGAAATTTGGCATGGCGCCAAAAATGAGATTGAGAAGCTCATACCGGAAAGCCTTGATCCTAACGGTTCGGTTCACGATATGTGGAAGTCCGGAGCCAGAGGTTCGCTTGGGGCTATTACTCAGATGGCCGGTATGAAAGGTCTCATTCAAAATACGGCCGGCGACACCATTGAATTTCCGGTAATAAGCTCCACCAAAGAAGGACTTACTCCGATTGAATATTTCATAACGACTCACGGTTCGCGCAAAGGCCTCACCGACACGGCTTTGAACACGGCGAAGGCGGGGTATCTCACGAGAAAACTTTTTGATGTCGGGCAAGATGTGCTTATCACTGAAGATGATTGCGGAACCAAGGAAGGAATATCAATTAAAAAAGAAAGCGCTTCGGGAATGGAAGCTTCAATCGCCAAAAACATACGCGGCAGGGTATTGGCGGCTGACGCGCTTGATTCAAAAAAGAACATTATGTTCAAGAAAGGGCATCTTCTTTCAAAGAATGACGCGTTGAAAATTGAGAAAGAAGGCGTTGACGAAGTGTCGGTCAGATCACCTCTTGCTTGCAAAACGATTCAGGGCATTTGCGCGCAATGCTATGGCATTGACCTCGGCAAAGACAAACTCATAGGACTTGGAGAAGCGGTCGGCACGATAGCCGCTCAAGCCATAGGCGAGCCGGGCACGCAGCTCACTATGAGAACTTTCCACTCTGGAGGAATAGCGTCAATCGGCGGAGACATTACTCAAGGCTTGCCCAGAGTGGAAGAGGTTTTTGAAAAAAGAAAGCCGAAAAATCCGGCTATCGTCTCGGAAGTAAGCGGCGTTGTTTCTTCCATCAAAGATTTAGAAAAGGAAAAAGTCATAACTATAATTCCGGAACTGGAAGACAAGCCAAAAGGAAAGAAAGTCTCTGAGATTGAGTATTCAATGAATTATAAGAGAATGTCGCTTGTCAAAGTCGGCGACAAGGTCAAGAAAGGCGACATAATCACCGATGGCTCCGCTGATATTGACGATGTTTTTAAATATGCTGGCAAGGAAAAAGCTATGAACTATGTGATTTCCGAAGTAAACAAACTCTACGAACTTCAAGGTGAGACTGTTTCCAGAAAGCATATTGAAATTATCGTAAGACAGATGTTCTCAAGAAAAAGAGTAAAAAATTCAGGAAGTACCGCTTTGTCCGTCGGAGAATTGACGACTGATTTTGAAATTGTTGGAGAAAACAATAAAGCGAAAGTGGCGGGAGGAGAAGAAGCGAAAGCCGAGCCTGTCGTTATGGGAATCACCGAAGTTTCTCTTTCAAGGAAAAGTTTCTTGTCAGCCGCCTCGTTCCAGCACACTACGAGAATCCTTATAAACTCCGCCATAAGAGGAAACACAGACAAGCTTGTCGGACTCAAGGAGAATGTGATAATAGGACGGCTAATACCGGCAGGAACAGGCTTCAAAGGCAGCGCGAAGTATAAAATGATTCAGGAGATAATTGATAAGAAGGGGGAGTAGTGGGGAAGGTTATAGCGATTAGGTTATAGGTGTTAGGTTTAGGGAAGAGAAGCTGATATAAATTTCTAATTTCTAATTGACCTAATGTCTAATCAAATCCCAATTTCTAAAACCTATAACCTAGAAACTAAAACCTAGTTTACAACCTAATAATATGTCATCTTCTGTTGATAAAATTAAAGAGAGGCTCGGCATAGTTGACCTCATCGGGTCTTATATCAAGCTGGACAGAGCAGGCAACAGTTTTAAAGCGAGATGCCCTTTCCACAACGAAAAGACTCCGTCTTTTTTCGTTTCTCCGGAACGCGATTCGTATTATTGTTTTGGATGCGGGGCGAAAGGAGATATTTTTACTTTCGTGGAAGAGTTTGAAGGATTGGATTTCAGAGGCGCTCTCAAAGTTCTCGCGGAGAGAGCCGGAGTGGAACTTGTTTCCGAAAATCCCAAATTCAGAGACGAGAGGGAAAAACTTTTTGAAGCGATGGAAGAATCAACGGTTTTCTTTGAACATAATCTTTCTGTAGCAAGCGAGGCCTCCGATTATCTCAAAAAGCGCGGACTTTCGGACAAGACCATAAAAGAGTGGAGGATCGGCTACGCCCCGCCTCTGTGGAATAATCTGGAAAATCACCTAAAAACAAAAGGTTTTTCCGCGAGTCAAATGGAGAAAGCGGGACTCGTAAAAAAAGACGGGGGGAGATCATACGACAGATTCAGAGGTAGAATTATTTTCCCGATATTTGACAGCTCGGGCAGAGTCATCGCTTTTTCCGGAAGGATTCTCCGCGATGACGGCAAGTCGGCGAAATATTTGAACAGCCCGGAGACGGAGCTTTTCAGCAAATCAAGAGTGCTTTACGGATTTGACAGGGCAAAACTAGCCATAAAAAGAATGGACTATTCAATATTGGTTGAAGGCCAGATGGATTTAATTATGTGCCATCAAGCCGGCTATGTGAACGCTGTGGCATCGTCGGGAACAGCTCTTACAGCGAATCATCTTGAGATTCTCAAGCGTTTGTCAAACAGAGTAATTACGGCGTTTGATGCGGATAATGCCGGCTTTAACGCTTCGGCGAGAGCTTGGCAGATTGCTCTCTCTCTCGGTATGGAAGTGAAAATCGCCGAATTGTCGAAAGGTTTTGATCCAGCAGAGCTGATTTTGAAAAATAAGGAGAAATGGGCAATGTCGCTCAAAGAATCCAAACATATAATTGATTTCTACTTAGATCGCGTTCTTAGCGAAGAGTCTGACAGGAGAAAAATAGCTATGAAAATTAAAGATAAAGTACTCCCTTTTATTTCAGCGCTTGAAAGTAATATTGAGAAATCTCACTTTGTGACAAAGATAGCCGATACGGCTCAAATCAAAGAAGAGTCGATATGGGCCGATTTAAAACAGGTCAAAATAGTTGCGAACGATGAATTTGCGAGCGGAAATGCTAAGATATTAAGAAAAGATGATGAACCGCAAGCGCTTCGCAAGGATTCAATCCTAAGAAGAATTGCCGGAATATTATTTTGGCAGGAATCAAAAGACAAACCGTTCGCGCTTCTTGATAAAGCAAAAGAAAATCTTAAAAATATAATAGGCGAGAAAGATTTTAATGAATTGTCGCAAACGCCTGAAAGTTCCAAAGACAAACTTATTTTTGAGGCGGAAGTTTATTATGCGGATAATAAGGTGGCGGAGAAAGATTTAGGCAATCTTATTTTGAGCCTTGAAGAAGAATATTTGAAGATCAAACTCGATTCCGCCATCAAAGAACTGCACGACGCGGAAAGGGTAAAAAGCGGGGAAGATGAATTAAGAAAAATTTTGAATAAGTGCCAGTCGCTGGTAAAACAATTGGAAGGTTTGAAAAAAATAGGAAAATGAAATTTTATTTATACGCGATTTAATTAAAAATTAATAAACAAATATGAAAAAGAAAATTCAAAAAAAAGTTTTAAAGAAAAAAGGGGGAGCAAAGAAAGCTCCAAGAAAAGCGATTATAAAAGTAAAAAAACAAAAATTAGACCCGAAAATAGCCAAGAAAGTGAAGGACTTTAAAGCAAGAACCGATCGTCTCCTTGCTAAAGGAAAGGAGCGCGGTTTTGTCACATACGACGAGATATTGAAAGAATTTCCGCACATTGAAGAAGATATAGTATTTTTAGATGACCTCTATAGCCGACTTTCTGTCTCTGGAGTGGACATTCTTGAAGGAGGGGGAATATTAAGCATTGACCAGGAAGAGGTTTCCTCCAAGAAAAATGTTTATGGCGGCAAAAGCGATTCCTCTCACGATTCAATCCAGATGTATCTCAAGGAGATCGGGCAATACGCGCTGGTTTCGGCAAATATGGAAAAAGAGCTGGCAAGAAGAATAGAGCAGGGCGATGAAGAAGCGAAAAATCTTCTTGCCCGGGCGAACTTGCGCCTTGTGGTGTCAATCGCCAAAAAATATGTTGGCAGAAGCGCTGATCTTACCCTTCTTGACCTTATTCAAGAAGGAAACCTCGGATTATTTAGGGCGGTTGATAAATTTGATTGGACCAAAGGTTATAAATTTTCCACTTACGCCACATGGTGGATCAGGCAAGCGATAACGAGAGCGTTAGCTGATCAGTCTAGAACTATCAGAGTGCCGGTGCATATGGTTGAAACCATCGCCAAATACAAACAAGTTGTTCGCAGACTCTCTCAAGATCTCGGGCGTGAACCTATGCCGGAGGAAATTGCCACAGAGATGGGGTTGGAAGTTGAAAAAATTTATAATATTGAAAAAATTGACCAGGATACTGTGTCTTTGGAAAGCCCTGTCGGCGATGAAGGCGATGACGGTAAATCAACTCTGGGCGATTTCATAGCCGACGACAAAATTCTTTCTCCCGATCAGGATTCTTCAAGGAGAATTTTGTCCGACCAAGTCAAAGAAATACTCGGCGACCTTTCTCCCAAAGAGAAAAAAATCCTTGAAATGAGGCACGGTTTAGGTGACGGAATAACCCATACGCTTGAAGAAGTCGGCAGGGAATTCGGCGTCACCAGAGAGCGCATCAGACAAATTGAAGCAAAAGCCCACGAAAAAATAAGAATCCACGAAAAGATAAACCGATTGAGGAATTATTAGAATCGCCAACTTGGAAACTCGGTTTCCAAACTCGGTTTCCAAGTTTGGGTGTCCAAAACTTTACAAATTCAGCTTGCTTGATTTAAGTTTATTTTTAGGCAATAATAATAAAAATTGTTCCCTATTTATTTTATTTAAATGAAAGGAGGTGTTAAATGTGCGAAGGTCCTATTGTTGCGCCTGCAGGGAAAAAGGCAGTCAAGAAACAAAATTTTTTAAAGGAGTCTTTTAAAAAATTTTGGGATAAGATTACCGGACGTGAATTCGACATTCTGTTGAATCGATACCTGGTTAATACGTGTCCGAAGTGCGGGGATTTGGAGATTAATAATGAATGGAAAAGAATTCCTTATCCCTACACAACATCCATTAAAAATGCCGTAATGTTTGGAGGGATTGCCGTCAATGGATGTTTCAAGATATGCAATTTTTGCGTCACTACGGAAAAAGAAAAAGAGAAGCAACAAATTTACTCCGCCTCCGGACAAGTTTCATCTGCAAGTTTTTAAAATGGAATAAAAATCCCCGCCGTGAATAAATAAATTTGCGGTGGGGATTTTACATAAATCAACCTTATACCATCCCCAATTAATGCTTTCCGTTAGCGTCCAAAATAGCGAGGCGAGACGAAGAGGAAAATACGAGGCATATCGAGATATGTTGAGGATTTTCCTCAAAGTCGTAGCCCGCTATTTTGGAGGATTGGCGGAAATGATTAATTGGGGATGGTATTAGTCTCCGTGTTATAATTTACGCCAATGAAAACTTCAAAATTTGAAGAATTATACAAGAAATTAAACCCTCGGCAGAAGGAAGCGGTGGACGCGATTGAAGGGCCGGTTATGGTAATCGCCGGACCGGGAACAGGGAAGACTTCAATCCTCACGCTTCGCATCGCCAATATTTTGGCGAAAACCGATACGACTCCGGATAGTATTCTCGCGCTGACTTTCACCGAATCTGGGGTTCACTCAATGCGCCAGAAATTGGCGGACATCATCGGAAGCGTGGCTTACAAAGTGAACATCAATACCTTTCACGGCTTTGCCAATGAAATAATTAAAAATTATCCGGAAGAATTTCCGAGAATAATCGGCTCCAACAACGCCACTGACATTGACCAAATTAAAATTCTGGAAGAAATAATAAGCTCCACAAAGCTTCAGAAACTCAAGCCTTACGGCGACCCTTTTTATCATATCCGGCCGATAATTTCCGAAATAAGGAATTTAAAAAGGGAAAATGTGAGTCCGGAAAATCTGGCTGAAATTACTAAAGAGCAGGAGAAAAATTTTTCCAACACAGAAGACTTGTATCACAAGAACGGTAAATATGAAGGAGAGATGAAAGGGAAGTATAAGGATATTGAAAAAAGCATTGAAAAAAATAAAGAGCTTTTGATCGTCTACAAACAATACGAAAAATCTTTGATGGAAAAGAGACTGTATGACTATGAAGATATGATACTTGAGGCTATAAAATCCCTCACCCGCGATAAAGGACTTCTCTTGGAATTGCAGGAAAAATATCAATACATTTTGGCCGATGAACATCAAGACGCCAACAGCGCCCAGAATAAAATGCTGGAACTGATTTCAGGCTTTCACGAAAATCCCAACCTTTTCGTCGTCGGCGACGAAAAACAGGCGATATTCCGTTTCCAAGGAGCTTCCCTGGACAATTTTCTCTACTTCAAAAATATTTATCCGGAAGCTTTGATTGTGCGGCTAGATGACAATTATCGTTCAACCCAGACGATTTTAGATGCCTCCCATAGCCTTATCGGCAAAAATATTCTGAAAGACGAGAGCCTGCGGGTGAAACTCAAAGCAAATGCCGGACACAAAAATATCGCGCTGTCGCTTTATCCTTTCTCAAAATTCAGATATGAAATGGACTTTTTGACCGATGATATTCAGAAAAAGATTAAAGAGGGAGTTAATCCGAACGAGATAGCCATACTTCACAGGGAGAATAGGGACGCTTCCAATATTTCCCGCTCGCTTGCTAAAGCCGGCATTCCGTTCGCCATTGAATCCGATAAGAATCTTTTTTCAGATGAAGAAATTTTGAAGCTTTTAATTGTCGCCCGTTCGTTAAATGATCTGAATAATGACGAATTTCTTTCTCGTGTTCTGTGTTTTGATTTTTTGAATATTGATTATATGGATGTTTTGAAAATATTGCGTTACTGTGCTTCAAAAAAAAGCCGACTCGTTGACATATTGAGAAGCTCGGCGAAACTCAAAGAAGCCGGAGCGGAACAGTCCGAAAAAATAATTTTAATTTTCAACAATCTTATAAAGTGGAGCCGTCTTTCCCAAAATAAAAACATCCTTGATTTTTTTGAAACTCTCGTTCGAGATTCCGGATTCTTGAATCACCTCCTTTCGCTTAATAATTCCGCGGAAAAACTTGCTCGGCTTGATACGCTGTTTGAAGAAATAAAAAAACTGGCTCAAAATCATAAGGATTACAGACTTCGTGATTTCGTGGATTATTTGGATATATTGGAAAATCATGGCATTTCCATAAAATCCAATTCTAAAAAAGTTGGCAACAGAGGCGTGAGGATTATGACGGCGCACAAATCAAAAGGGCTTGAATATGAATTCGTTTATATCGTCGGAGCGACTGACGGTCATTGGGGCAACAAAAGGGAAATCAGGAATTTCAAAATACCGATGAGCGGAGAATCTGTTCAGGCAGGCTCTCAGATTGACGATGAGCGCAGACTTTTCTATGTGGCGATGACAAGAGCCAAAAAAGAAGCGGCGATAACATATTCTTTAGAAGGAGAAAATGGAGAAAAACTTTTGCCTTCCCAGTTTATCGGAGAGATTGACGGCTCGCATCTTAATGTCGTTGACACGAAAGATCTTGAAGAGAAATATTCGCGTCAAAAAGAATCGGCTTTTTCGGAGGCAAAGAGCGCCGGAGCGGACATTAAAGACAAAGAATATCTTAAAAAGATTTTTTTTGAACAAGGACTTTCCGTTACGGCAATAAATAATTACCTTAATTGTCCGTGGAATTATTTTTTTAATAACCTAATCCGTTTGCCAAAATCCCAAAGCAAGCACCAGATGTACGGCACGGCGGTTCACGCGGCATTAAGTCATTTTTTTGATAAATACAAAAACGAGGAGGATATGAGCCGAAAAGATTTTCTGGATTTATTTAGAAATTATCTGATGAAACAGCCTCTCTCCGACAGGGATTTTGAAGAATCGCTTGAAAAAGGGGGAAAGTCTCTCGGCGGTTACTATGATTTTTATAAAGGGAAGTGGAGAAGATCTATCATAAACGAGTTCAATATCGGTGGCATTTTTCTGCCAATTGAAAAGACGGAGAGCGGAGAAGAATCTATTCTTCTCAAAGGGAAATTGGACAAATTGGAAATTGATGAAGACGGAAATGTCAATGTCGTTGACTACAAAACTTCCAAGCCGAAAAGCCGGAATGAAATAGAAGGAAAAACAAAAAATTCAAAAGGCGATTACAAACGCCAGCTCGTATTTTACAAACTTCTTTTGGATAACTATGAGAAAGGGAAATACAGAATGACATCGGGGGAAATAGATTTCACCGAGCCGGATGACGCTGTGAAGTATCATAAGGAAAAATTAGACATTTCCGATGAAGACACTCAAGCTCTTGCCGAGGAAATCAAAAGGATTGTGAAAGAAATTGCAACTTTTTCATTCTGGGACAAAAAATGCGACAACAAAAAATGCGAACACTGCGAGTTGCGCGGGATGATGGGGCTCGCTTAAATTTATTTTTATAAATTAAGCCTAACATTTCGAGTTTAAATTTATCTATAAAAAATAATTAAAAATTGCCTTTAGCCCTCTTTTTATAAATAATATAAAATGTCAGCATTAAATAATTAACTACAAAGAATCCTATAACAGCTATAAGAAATATTAATCCAGGAAATTCACTTACGATTCCAACTTTTTTGGGCAAATTAAATCTCTCAAAAATTAAAAATAAAGAAAAATACAGCAATAAAGGAGTAAAAAATGTCCAAAAAATTCTTGAAAAATTGGACATTTCTTTATTATTCAGTAAAAAAATACCAAATATAAAAGAAAATATTAATATAACAAACAATAAACTAATAGTTATAATCATAGTAATTTATTTTTTTTGCCTCTCTTCTTTTAAATTAACTTGGATCTAAATAATTCTAATTCTTGCTTATAAGATCATCAAGAATAAGCTTCATATTCACAGGTCCTCCGCTGAAAGGAATTGCGCCTTCGCTGATAGGGATTTTTTCGTATTTAGTGATGATTACCGTGTAAGGCGTTCCTTGCCCTCCAGCCGCGACCGCATCTTGATAATTTTTCTCAACCTTATCGGCGTATTTTCCGCTATCCAAGCAAGTCTTGAATTCGGTTTTGTCCAAACCACTCTCTTCCGCGATTTGCGGCAAAAGAGACAAGTCAAGCCCGTTATTTGAAGGCGTTTTCTTGTATAACAAGTCTATGTATTTCCAAAATCCTTCATTACCCCCAAGCTCCGCGGCGCATTCCGTCGCTTCCGCCTCTTTTCTGGCTTTGGAATGAAGCTGGTCTATCGGGAAATGCCTATAAACCCAAGCGACTTTGCCTGTTTTGCCGTAGGTGTCTATGGTCGCGTGCATAGTCTGATGGAAATTCTTGCAGAAAGGACATTCCGTGTCGGAGAATTCAACAATCATTATGGGAGCTTTCGGATTTCCAAGAATATGGTCGTCGGCGGTGACCTGTTCAATTTGGATTTCATTCTGCGCGCTTTCCCCGGCTATTTTTTCGCCTGCGGACGGATTTTCGTCCTTGTTTGTCAAAAATAAAGCTACCGCGATTAAAGCTCCGGCGACAATTATCGCCACGGGAATCATAAAATTATTTCTTTTTTTTTCTTCCATTTTTTTATAAATTAATTTATATTAAGATACATTATATCATACTTTATATTATAATAATGATAAAGTTATGATTTTATAAAATGCTAACCGTATCAATATACAGCGGTGTCAGTGTTCTCATCGTCAGCCTGATTTCTTTTGTTGGGCTATTTTTTATTTCCGTAAATGAAAAAATTTTGAAAGGAATTATATTCGTTTTGGTCAGTTTTTCCGTAGGCGCGCTTTTCGGAGACACTTTTGTGCACCTCATACCCGAGGCTTTTGAAAGCGGAATTTCCGGTTCGGTAATCTCCGCCTTTATTCTTCTGGGAATAATAATTTTTTTTGTTCTTGAAAAATTCATCCATTGGCGGCACAGCCATACTGAAGCCGATGAGGTTTGCGAAGTCCACTCTGAAGTTCACAAGGAGGAAACACAAATCAAACCGGCAGGCTATATGATACTTTTAAGCGATACCGCTCACAATTTTCTTGACGGCATAATTATCGCCGCGAGTTATATGGTAAGCATAGAGGTCGGAATCACCACGACAATAGCAGTCATTCTTCATGAGATACCTCAAGAGATAGGGCAATTCGGCTTGCTTCTTCACTACGGTTTTTCCAAATTCAAGGCTCTGCTTTTTAATTTTTATTCTGCTCTGTCAGCAGTCCTTGGAGTAATCATCGCTCTACTGCTTGGCGCTAAAATAGAAGGATTCACACCGTTCATAATTTCCATCGCTGCCGGCGGATTCATCTACATCGCTGGTTCGGACCTCGTCCCTGAAATCCACAAAACATCGGACCCAAAAAAATCCGCGATTCAATTCATTTCCATACTTGGCGGCATAGCCCTAATGTTCTCGTTTTTGCTTATTGAGTAGGTTTAATGAAAATTATGTGTTTGTGTAAACGGAATTTATTGTGAAAAAATTGTGAAAAAAACTTGACACTCATGTTAAAGGGTGCTTAAATGAAATAAATTTGTTTTTTGAAATAACGGCTAAGCGACTAGTGTTAGTCAGCTAAATTAAGTGAAATGAAATTTGCAGTATATACGGAGGATATAAATGAGCAATAAATCACGAAAAGTTGGATTTAACATGTTTATTTTAGGCGGGATTATTATTTTAGAGTTTATCTTTTTGGCTCGACCTTCACTAGAATCGGTAATTATCTGGCTACCAAGCAATTATGAGTTGAAAAATGATATATCAAATGATGTTGTCTCAGTGATGCCATATCTTGATCCTGTTTCTCAATCGGACGATCCCGCAGTCTATTATTCATTGATTGATCTGGATTCGTTTAAGAAATTGACAGAGGGAAATGGGAAAGTGACAGTTAAGATAGAAAGTGAGTATTCAAGTTATTTTAACAATAACTATCGATTGGTCTATCAAATTAAATACTGGCATGATAATAAAAAAACTTTATTGTGTGGGCCAAAGATAGTTATGAACACAAGAGAGGAATATCAGAGATAAGACTCCGTGGAAAAACTCTATTTATCAAGAATAATATATACACGGACATATTAGTATTCTTATTATTTCCTATTATCATTTTAGTTTTAGCCAAATTTTTGTTAGTACCGTATACGGATTTCTGTTTTAAAAAATGTTTCAGTTAGCATTAATCTATTAATACTCTGCTCACCTATTACTTATCTTGTTTAGATATTAAATAGTTGAGCAGTTTTTTTATTTACAAAATAACTTAATTTCGCATCAGATTCAGAAGCATTTTTGTGACTCAAAATTCTAAAACGGCAGAGTATGCGTTATTGAACTTGCGATTTCCTCTTCCCAATGGCTCACGTCCAGTTTTATTTCTTTCAATTCATTTCCATCTTTATATTTGAGTAATCCGTTTTTGAGGGCGTACTCATAGACTTCTTTGGTTATTTTCACATCTTCCAGACAGTATTTGATTATTTTATCCACCTCGCCATTCTTCCACCAAGTAATGGCTTCAAGTCCGTGACCTGTCTTTTTCTTGCCGAGAGTAGCTTCGGCGATAGTGTCCAGCTTTATTCTCCTGCCGAGCGAGCTTTTTATTTCTTTGAGGATGTCCAAATTTTTAATTTTGGTTAGGTCGCCCGGATAATATTTATTCAAGAGAGGAGTGTCAAAATGTTCGGAATTGTAGCCAATAAGCATATCGGCTTTTTCAATAATCGGCCAGAGATTTTTAAAATCTTTTTCCAAATAACTATTGTATTGATCTGATTTATAGTCGTAGACGCAGACAACAGAAATATCCAAATCTGCCGGATTGTTGCTCCCGACTTCTTGAAAAGAATTTTTCGTCTCAATATCAAATATCAATTTTCTCATTTTTTATTTTTTCTACTTGAAAACTCGGTTTCCAAGTTCGATTTCTAAGTTCAAGTAAAGTGATTATGATTTTTTATTCTTTAAAAAATCATAAACCTTAGAGGCTTTCAAGGCAGTTTCTTCGCCCGATTTTAGATTTTTTATTTTTAATTCTTCATTTTTAACTTCATTTTCTCCTACGCACACAATAAAAGGTATCAAGTTTTTGTCGGCGTATTTTATCTGATCGCCGACTTTCTTGCCGGAGGAGTCAACGGCGACGTTAAGTCCGTCTTCTCTCAAGTCTTGCGCCAATTGGCGCGCATAATTCCGGTATTTTTCTTCCAAAACGCAGATATAAAGTTCCGTGGCTGGCTTGTATTTCGGCATAAGACCATAAGTCTCAAGAACATCGCGAGTGGTCACATCTCCCATTCCAAAGCCGACCGCCGGGATTTTTTCGGCGCCGAAAATGCTTAACAGATCATCGTATCTCCCTCCGCCGAAAATCGCGCGGCGATTTTCCGGATTGGTGTCAAAAATTTCAAACACGATTCCAGTGTAATAATCAAAGCCGCGCATAAGCGTCGGGCTGAACACGGTGTTTTTAATACCAAGTTCGGCGAGTTTATTCTGAAGTTCTTTGATTTCCAATACGCCTTGATGCGTTCGGGCTTTTTCCGGCAGAAGAGAAATAAATTCTTCAAGGTTTTTTGAATGGAGAAGATTTGTAAGTTCGTCACTTTTTTCTCCGACAATAGAGCGGATTTTGTCGGCAAAATCTTCTTTGCTCATCTTGTCTTTTTTATCTATGATTTTTGAAACACTATGAGATTCGGCAGGCGAGAGCGACAAGAAATCTTCCAGAATATAGTTCATAATTTTTCGGTCATTCACCCTTATTTCATAATCTCCGTCTTTCAGTCCGAATGCTTTCATAATTGCGCGCGCGATTGAAATAATTTCAATTTCCGCTTCAATACTTTCCACTCCGAATATGTCGGCGTTCAACTGCCAATGCTCGCGGAGCCGTCCTTTCTGCGGCTGTTCGTATCTGAAGAGATTGGGGATTGAATACCATCGCAGAGGAAAAGAAAACTCGCGCTTTTTCGCCGCCACCATTCTGGCGGCAGTCGGCGTCATCTCTGGACGCAATGTCACCTCTCTGTCCCCGCGGTCTTTGAACGAATAGGTTTGCTCGTTCACGATTTCATCTCCGGTCTTGGCTCGGTAAAGATCGGCTGGTTCCAAAATAGAAGCTCCATATTCGTTGTAGCCGAAACTTTCCGCCACTTTTCTCATAATTCCGAATATGTAATTTTGGACAAACATATCTTGCGGATAGAAGTCGCGTACGCCCTTGTAAGATTCGGTTGAGATTTTTTTGTTGGTTTTTTCCTTCATAATCGCTAAATTCTAGCGAAAATATGTATAATAGACAAGCATTAGCAGAAGGTTGTAGGTGGTAGGTTTTAGGTTGTAGGAAAATACAGGGAGAGATGAAGAGGGTTGCGGGGAAAGAAAAGATTTTTGTCATTCCCGCGTAGGCGAGAATCTATGTTCAACAGCACAGAGTGTCTGGATTCCCGCTTGCGCGGGAATGACACACAGAATGAAATAACCGGATAATCAAAAAAATAATGAATAAAGTTTTAAATATTTACAAAAGGGAGGGTGAGACTCCGCTTGAGGTGATTAACCGTTTCCGCGCAAATAATCCTGAATATCAAAGCGTAAAAATTACTTACGCCGGACGGCTGGACCCTCTGGCGGAGGGAGTTTTAATTTTGCTTGCGGGAAGCGCCGTTTACGAAAAAGAAAAATACCTTAAACTGGACAAGGAATACGAAGCCGAAATAGTATTCGGATTTGAAACGGATACCTATGACATTTTGGGGTTGCCTAAAAGGAAAAAAGTGATAAAAGATTTTCACAAAGATGAGCTTGCCGGATTTTTAAATAAATTTTTGGGAAAAAACAAACAGCCATTTCCGCCGTACTCTTCATACAAGATAAAAGGCAAACCTCTTTTTGAATGGTCGCGAGAGGAAAAGATAAAAGATATAAAAATTCCAGAGAAAGAAAGAGAAATTTATGAAATCAAAATTCTGCGCCTGCAAAAAATTAACGGGAGAAATCTGCTCGCTCAAATCAATAAAAAAATTCAAAAGGTAAAAGGCGATTTCCGTCAGGAAAAAATTTTGAAAAAATGGCAAGGAATTTTAAAGGATAAGCCCGCAAACAAGTTCCAAAATTTCAAAAACAAAATGGTACACAATTTCAGCGATAGCAGAAATTGTGTACCATTTTCATATAGCGCTGAATTTCAGACAGCAAAAATAAAAATCAAATGTTCCAGCGGAACTTATATCCGGTCAATTGCTCATAAGCTCGGCAAAGATCTCAAGATAGGAGCGACTCTTTTGAATCTAAAGAGGACTAAAGTCGGTGATTTTGAAATTAAGGATTCTCTGAAAATATAATCAAAAAAATAAAGGGTCTTATGTAAAAGATTTTGTAATCTCGCATAAGACCCTTTTTGACTATTTTTTCTAAATTTAATCGATTTAGCCGATTTAACCGATACTATTTTCAATGCCTTTTTTTATTTCGGCCTGCTTATTTTTCACCGCTTCCTCGATAGATTTGATGGAACTCACGAATTTCTGCCCGTAGTCATAAACAAGCACAATCTCTACATCACTAAGTACTGACCTATTAGTGTCTGATATAGAAATTGATCTTTGGTCCCTCTCGCTGTAATTCCCAATAGATGAATTTAATCTTTTACTAATTGTCAGTCTTAATATTTTCTTCTCTTTCAAGTCTAGAATTAAGTCTAGACTTTCATTAGGACCCAATATCGTTTGCCCCAAATAATCTTTGTTTTTTAAGATTTCCAACATCCCAATTAACAAGCCGACATTATCTGTTTTAATCTCAATTTTCATTTCTTCCCCCCCATTTCTCTAAAAGAAAAAGTTATAAAGCCTGTAAAAAACTATTAAAAGGTTATCACAGTTAATCTTATTTGTCAATGCTTTACAAAAGCTATATTTCACACTAGAATTTAGGCACTTTTATAAATTTATGGAAATACGCAATATAGCCAATACCATCCGCATTGACAATGGCAAAAAAACTTTGACTGCTTCTGTATTGCAAAATAATTTTGGCAGTTGATTTGGCAGTTGAAATACGCTATTCAAAAAGACGGCGTATTTTTTTGGTTATTGGAGCCATCAAGAAAAGATTATGAATATAAATAATAGAGAAGAGAAGAAAATCGCGGGAAAAACGCTAAAGCGGATAAAGGATAAAAAAAGCGATTATTGGACAAAGAGAGCCGAGGAGGTATCGCTTAAGCTTTTTCACGAAGCGGCTGAAAAGGTGCCGGCTTACAAAGATTTTTTGCGGAAAAATAAAATCAATCCGGCTAAGGTTAAAAATTTTAAAGATTTCAAATCGGTTCCCTCGACAAGCAAGGAAAACTACCTGCGGCAATATCCGCTTGAGGATTTGACTTGGAACGGGTATCTGAAGAAGTCTTTAGTTTTTACTTCCACATCAGGTTCTACAGGGGCGCCTTTTTATTTTCCGCGCAATCATATCTTGGATTGGCAATCGTCCATTTATCATCAGATTTTTCTTGAGAACAGTGGCATTGATGTAAATAAATCAACCCTAGTTATAGTGTGCTTCGGCATGGGTGTCTGGATAGGCGGACTGATTACTTATCAGGCCTTTAGATTGATTTCTGGCCGAGGCTATCCTCTGACGATTATTACGCCCGGGGTCAACAAAAAGGAAATCTTTGAGGCGCTAAAAAATATAGGACATAAGTTTGACCAGATAATACTCTGTGGCTATCCGCCTTTTATGAAAGATGTCGTTGATGAAGCCAAAAGCCAGGGTGTCAAATGGCAGGATCACAATGTCAGGATAATTTTCGCGGCTGAATCTTTTTCTGAAAAATTCAGGGAATACATAATTGATAAAACTGGAATTCAAGATATTCACACCGGCACTATGAATATTTATGGAAGCGCCGATATAGGAACAATGGCGATAGAAACTCCGGTGAATATTATGATGCGGAGGATAGCCCTTGAAAGAAAGAATATATATAAAAATATATTTGCCGAGGCGAATCGCTTGCCGACTTTCGCCCAGTTTAATCCTGAATTCATCAATTTTGAATCACCGAATGGAAATATTTATTGTACCGGCAACAATACTATACCTTTCCTTCGATACGAGATAGGCGACAACGGCGGAGTTGTCAGCTGGAATGATGCCGATTCAATCTTCAAGTCGCACGGAATAGACATAAGAAAAGAGGCGAAAAGCGCAGGGCTGGAAAATACAATTTCCGAGCTTCCGTCGGTATATTTGTATGAGAGAACGGATATGTCCACCAAGCTTTACGGAGCGATTATTTTTCCGGAATATGTGAAGGGGGGATTGGAACGCGCTAAATTTGCGAGTTATATTACAGGAAGGTTTACAATGTTCACAAAGCACGATAGGAAGCACGATGAATATTTGGAGATTAATATTGAGCTGAAAAATGGCGTTAAGACGGGGAGGTCTCTGGAAAAGGAAATTACGAAATCAATAGTTGAATCGCTTTTGAAAAATAGCGCGGAGCATAAAAATAACGCCAATATGATGCCCGGAAGAGTCGTTCCTAAAATTATTTTATGGAATTATGAACACCCGCTTTATTTCAAGAGCGGAACAAAGCAGAAGTGGGTGAAGAAAGATTATCCGATCCGTCTTTAAAAAAGTTGTTTTTAAAAATTTAATTTTTATTTTATGAAAAATATATCACAAGAATTGAAAGAAAGTTTAGACGAAAGAGCGTCGGCAGCCATTGATTCCAAGCCGACCGTCTTTGATTTTAAAAAATCGGAAGATCAGAATGCCGCCAATGATTTATTTAATTTGAGGAGAATCCAGTACGTTGCTGATGATTACAAAGAACAGCAGAACGAGTTATTCGCGGTGAAAAATCCGAGCATGGTCTACGCTCCCGATTTTAAGAAAAAGTTTGAAGATTATTATTCTGCGCTGGATAAAGAATGTCCGATATGGCAGAGCGGCCACTGGGTTTATTTTCCGTGGCTTTCCAAATTGACACACATTCTGGAAGAAGACGATTTTCAAATGGTAAGAACCGCCAGAAATAAAAATCTTATAAACAAAGAGGAGCAAGAAAAATTTTATAACGCGATAGTCGGCATCGGCGGACTTAGCGTCGGGAACAGCGTCGCGCTCGCAATTGTTCTTCAGGGCGGAGCGAAGCGAATCAAGCTCGCCGATCTTGACCGTTTGGCTCTTTCCAATACCAATAGAATAAGGACGGGCGTGGACAATCTCGGCGTTTTAAAAGTGGAGATGACCGCGCGCCAAATTTACGAAATCAATCCTTACGCCGAAGTGGAATTGTTTCCGGAAGGTTTGACCAAAGAAAACATCGGCAAATTTTTTGAAGGCTTAGATATTGTGATTGACGAGCTTGATAATTTAGCGGTGAAATATCTTATTCGCGAACAAGCGAAGAAACATAAAATAGCGGTGGTAATGGCAGCGGACAATGGCGACAACGCCGTGGTGGATATTGAAAGATATGACCTTGACCCGAACACTCCATTTTTTCAAGGAAGAATGGGCGAGGTGTCCTATGAGATGCTTTCCAAATTGGACAAATTCGGAATCGGCAGGATGATAACAAAACATGTCGGACCGGAGAATGTGACGGAAAGAATGCAGCAATCTCTTCTTGAGATGGGCAAGACCATCGTCTCATGGCCTCAGCTCGGTGGCGCCGCCCTTGTGAACGGCTCGGCGGTCGCTTATTGTGTCCGCAAAATTCTTTGTGGCCAGCCCCTTGAAAACAATCGCGCCCTCATATCTTTGGACGAGAAACTCGTGCCGAATTATAATTCTCTTGAAGAAGTTGAAAAACGCGGCAAAATCGCCGAAAATTTTAAAAAAATATTCAATTTGTAAATATTTACATTGTATTGACTAATATGAAAATAGAATTAAATAAACAATTGGATAAAGAGGTGTATATGTCTTTCCGCGATGCCATGGTTGGTGGAGCGGATTTTGGCAAAAAAATACAAGATGATCATCCTCATATTAGTAAAGAAAACCATATTGAATATATAGATAATTTTTATCTGAAAAGCAAGGGTAAATTGGAAGAAATTCTAAAAGATACCAAGTTGTGTTTTGATGAAATAAAAGAGCCTCTTTTTCTTGAACTTCAAAAGTATTTCGGACGAGATTTCAGTAAAGAAAATTACACTTGCTATTTGTCTATTTTTAATTGTAATCCTCGTTATTTGGAAAATAAATCTTTTCAAGTTTATTACAAACGGTCGCATGATATGCGGAAAGAAGTTATTGCTCATGAATTAACCCACTTTGCCTTTTATGATTTTTGCCACGAGTTGGGTATAAAGGATGACAAGGCTTTGTGGGAACTTTCTGAAATTTTTAATGTAATTTTTCTTAATTTAAAGGCAATTCAGAAGTTCGTAGGGGCAGAGGAGCTTTTGTTTTATCCGGATTTGAAAAGTAAGCTGGAGGAAATTAAAAAGATTTGGACGAAAGAACAAAATACTGAAAAATTTATAAAAGTAAGTTTAAAATATTTCCAGTCTTTGTATTAAAAATTGATTTTCATACTTGTACGCATCAGAATATGTAGCGACAAATTTTGTTTATTGCCTATTTTATTATATTATTAAAATAAAGTTTTTTTGAATTGTGACTCGTTCAAAAATCTCTTTATTTTATTGGATTTATATAAAAAAATGAATAACAAAGATATTCAAGAAATTATCACGGAAAGTGTATTTGCGCCGTCCGGCGAGAATTGCCAGCCGTGGAAATTCGCGGCGGATGGAAGCGATATTCATATTTTCAATGTGCCGGAGGCGGACACATCCCTTTATAATTTTGAGCAAAAAGGTTCTTATGCCGCGCACGGCGCGCTTATTGAAAACATTGTCATCGTCGCTTTGAAATACGGATACAAGGCTAGTGTTAAATTATTTCCCATAAAGGAAGAGCAGAATCTTGTTGCCACTTTGACGCTCGATGCGACTAACTCAAGAGAGCTGTCGTTGTATCCTTTCATTGCAAAGAGGTGCACGAACAGGAAGGATCACGCGCACCAAAAATTATCAGATGATCAGAAAAAACAACTGATTGAGACAGCAAGAGAGGCCGGACTTGGAGAATTAAAAATTATTGATGATGAAGAATCGCTCAACACTCTCGGTAAAGCGCTTGCGGTGAATGAACAAATTATTTTTGAAAATAAAAAGTTGCATGATTTTTTCTACGAGCACATTCTTTGGAAAGAAGAAGACCAAGACAAAGCGGGAGGTTTTTATATCAAGACTCTTGAATTCCTGCCTCACCAGCTCAAAGGCGTGAAGCTCTTCAAAAATTGGCTGATTTTGAAAATTTTAAACAAGATCGGAAAAGTTTCAAGAATTATCGCCAAAGAAAATGCCGAAAAATACGCCAATTCCGGCGCGTTGGCTGTCGTCGTCGCGAAAGGGAACAGTCGCGAAGATTTTATAAATGCCGGACGGACGGCAGAGAGAGTCTGGCTCAAAGCGACTGAATTGGGATTGAGCGTTCACCCGTGCACCGGCGTTATATATTTTATGGAAAGGATAAAGGGCGGCGGGGATGTCGGCGTTTTCAGCCAGAATCATTTAGAAACAATAAAGATCGCTTATTCTGATATAGAGCGGACTTTTGGAGTTGAAGGCAAAACTATTCCAATGCTATTCCGCATTGGCTACGCCGACGAACCCTCCGCGCGCTCAATGCGAATGAAGCCGAACATTTTGTTTGCGAATGAAGTAAAATAAAAAACATTTTTGGAATTATCTGATATACTATTGAGTATCATTAAATCTGATAGTTTCTTCCAATTATGAAAAAAAGAAGAATGGAAATAGAGGGCATTTTGGAAAAGTTGCGGGAGTTCAAGAACGACTCGCGATATAGCGGTCGACTTTACGCGATTGAGGAAAACATACAATTCGCGGAGGCGATGAAATCTTTGCCCCGCTATGTATGGTGGCTTCTGACCAGAGCGTCAAAGATTGACGGTTCAAGACTTCTGGAATTGACGGATTTTCCGGTGGAGGAGTGGGATGTGAGGATGCATAAGAGATTGATAGAAATGGAGAGGAAAGATCGTCCGGGATTAGTAAAACCGTTAGCAGATAAAGTCATTCAGAGTATTTTGAAAGAGAACAGACCTCTTATACTAGCCAACTTGGGCGCGGGAGGGATGGAAGTTGACAGACAAGTCATTTCTCAATTGCTTGAGAAAAAATACGGCAAACCGATTATCTTCATCGGAGTGGACAAATCGCCGATCACCAATAAAATAGCAAAAGAAAATCTAAATTTTTTAGGAAAAGCAGTTGAGATTGTTGATGTTGAAAACTTGACGAAAAACAGACTTGAAGAAATAGCAAAAACGAACAGAGGAATCACTGTCATTTTGTGTAAAAACGATATTTTTAATCTTGGTGCCGAATTCCCGCCAAAATATTTTGATTTAGTCTACAATTCTCTTTTTAAGCATCACCTTACTGAAGAATCTGATAAGGATAAACTGGATAAAATAATAAAGGAAATATCAAAAAAATCTTTGGAGTATGATGGGTATAGAAGCTGGTTTCATATGATACCGCAATCTATAGTTGCTTGGAATAACCCCGTATTTTTAAACGGCACTATTTTTTCAATGTTGCGATATTCAGGGAAAATAAATTTGAATTTTTCTAAAGTATCTTTTTTTAAGAATACAGGTCATTATTTAAGAGAGATTTAATTACAAAAATATGTTACTTAGCGAAATTGCAAATGTAATACGAAATATTCCTTTAAAAAATTTTGATCTGTTGTCGGTTGGGTCTACTATCGCGGCTATAGGAATATTGGGCTTTGTGATTTATATCACTAATCGCAAGAGCATAACGAATAAATTCTTTTTTATTTTCTCGATTATTACCATTTTATGGAGCTTTTTTAACTACATAAATTATCAGGCAACTTCGCCGACGGTTGTTCTTTGGCTTTTGCGAGCAGTTATCTTTCTTGGAGTTTGGCACGCTTTTACTTTTTTTACTTTTTTGTATGTCTTTCCCAAAGAAAAAATTTATTTTCCGTGGATGTATAAATTTTTATTGATACCGCTTGTTGTAATCACTTCTGCTATCACCTTAACACCTCTAGTTTTTCCAAGCATAGCCCAATTGTCATCTGACGGCTCGGTGTCAAAGACTGTCGTGGCAAACGGTATATTTTTATTTTTATTTGTTGTGGCAGGACTAGTCTTAGGTGGGGTAAGTATTTTTATAAGAAAAACTTTCAAAGCGAAAGGCAGAGAGAGAAAACAGCACATCTTGATTTTAATTGGGACTGTTATAATGTTTTCTTTACTTATCACATTTAATGTGATTCTTCCTGCAGTTTTTCTAAATGTCAGATTTATTCCTCTTGGTGCTCTTTTCATTTTCCCATTCGTCGCGTTTACGGGTTATGCGATATACAAGCACAGGCTTTTTAATTTAAGAACAGCTGCGGTTGCGGGATTGACATTCGTGCTCTCAATCGTCTCATTTTCAGAAATAATTTTTGCGCAAGATATTTCCGCCGTCATTTATCGATCCTCGGTCTTTATGATAGTGCTCATCGTAAGCTTCTTGATGAATAAATTCGTGCAGACTATTTCCGAACAGGGAGAACAGCTTCAAGTCGCGAACGAAAGACAGGAAGATCTAATACACTTCATCACTCATCAAGTCAAAGGATTTTTCACGAAATCCAAATACATATTTTCGGCAATGCTTGACGGAGATTACGGCCGGCTTGAGGGAAAGATGGAAGTAATCGCGAAAGAAGGATTGAGATCTGACAACGACGGGATCGCTATGGTCCAAGATGTTTTAAACGCCGCGAGCATAAAAGGCGGGCTTATGAAGTACAGCAAGGCGGTTTTAGATTTTAAGGCACTCGTTTTGAGCGTGATTTCAGAACAAGATAAAAACGTCCATGACAAAAAACTTTCCTTTGAAACAAATATCAACGAAGGAGATTTCAAAATGTCGGGGGATGAATTCCAGCTAAAGCATGTCATCAAAAATCTCATAGACAATTCAATCAAATATACTCCCGCTGGCAAGATTACCGTTTCTTTGTCCAAGAATGACGGCAAGATTCTGTTTAGTGTCAAAGATACGGGAGTCGGACTTACAAAAGAAGACAAAGAAAGATTGTTTACCGAAGGCGGCAAAGGCAAGAATTCCCAAAAGATAAATGTTGACAGCACCGGCTTCGGACTGTTCATAGCGAAAAGCATTGTTTTGGCTCATAACGGCAAAATCTGGGCGGAGTCGGAAGGGGAAGGCAAAGGAAGCGAGTTTTTGGTGGAATTCCCAAAACATTGACAAATGAGGGAATATAGATAGTATTTTGTATAGGAACGATTGTTCTTTTAAAACATGATAAAGCCAATTTAAAGAAAGGAGGTTGCTTCTGTTAAAAATCGCAATTCTATTTTTCAGTTTCTTACTGTTTAGGGAGGAGGTGCTACAATGCGATAGGGAATGTTGGGCAGAAAAATTGTTTTTTTAGTTAACTTTGACTCGTAAATTTTTGAGAGGATAAATGTCATGAGTAATTTTTTAAAGCCAGAAGCCATAAGCGGTTTCCCGGAATGGTTGCCGGAAGAAAGAATTTTGGAACAGAGTATTTTAGACATGATACGCGAAAATTTTGAGAAGTATGGATTTGTGCCGATAGAGACAAGCGCTGTTGAAAAAACGGCTATGCTTATAGCGAAAGGCTCTAACGACAGGGAAATTTATACTTTGGGACGTTTGTCTAATTATTCTGGCGACAATGACCAAAACTTGGCGCTTCATTTCGATTTGACTGTGCCGTTGGCTCGCTATGTGGTACAAAACTACGGTCTTTTAAGTTTTCCATTCCGTCGTTACCAGATTCAAAAAGTCTGGCGCGGAGAAAGACCACAGTCTGGTCGATTCCGCGAATTTTATCAATGCGATATTGATGTCGTGGGTGATAGAGAGTTGCCACTTTTAGTAGACGCTGAAATGCCGAGTGTTATTTACCAAATATTCAAGCAAATGAATATTGGAAAGTTCATGATAAATGTGAACAACAAAAAAATACTCCAGGGCTATTTTAGCTTTTACGGATTAAGTAGCCATTGTATCAATGAAGCTATGCATGCGATAGACAAGCTTGAAAAAGTTGGAGTAGCTGAAACAAGAAAAACAATGGCGGAAAAAGGAATAGGTGCGAACACCATTGATGACATAATCAATTTCGCCAGCATTAACAAGTCAATCAATGAAACAATGGAATATCTCCGTTCTTGCAAAGTAGACAATGAATTGTTCTTACAAGGAGTTGATGAGCTCGAACAGGTGATTGGACACATGAATTCTCTCGGTATTCCTCAAGAGAGCTACAAAATTAACCTCGGCATTGTTCGCGGTTTGGATTATTACACGGGAACGATTTACGAAACAACACTGATTGATTATCCTGGGATTGGAAGCATTTGTTCCGGCGGTCGCTATGACAATCTAACGAGTTTTTTTGGCGACAAGAAAATGCCTGGGGTGGGAATATCAATTGGACTGACAAGGCTGTTTTCTCAACTGCTTAAGGCGGGAATAATAAAAACCGGTCCGTCCACGACAGCTCTCGTGTTGATAACATCAATGGATAAAAACCTGATGTCTTACTATTTTAATATCGCCACTTTACTTAGGGATAGCGGTATTAAAACAGAAGTTTATTTTGATTCCAAGAAATTAGGCGATCAACTTAAATACGCTAGCAAGAAGGGATTTAGGTTTGCCATTATTGCTGGTAATGATGAAGTTAATAAAAACAGTGTCCAGATCAAGAATCTTGAAACGGGGGAACAGAACTTTGTAAACTTGAATGATGTTTGCTCGGAAGTAAGCAAGATAATGTAGTTGAGTTTCGAATTCGTGTTATTTGCGACAGTCGTCAGTTATAATATAACTGACGACTGTCTAAATTTTTATCTTAAGGAGATACGGATGGAAATTATAAAAATTTGCGGTAATAATGGCGACAAAAAACTGCTTGAAAAAACCGCTAGGCTTTATTGCGAGATTTGGAAAGAACCGCCATGGAATGAATATTTTTGGAAACAAAAAGAAGTCTTGAGAGATATTCAAGAACAATTAAAGAAAGAGGCGGCGATGTTGATAGTAGCTGTTAACAAAGACAAAGTAATAGGTTTTACATGGGGATATCAAATAGACAAAAAACTAATGGAGGCGATATCTAACAGCAATCTCTTGAGTTTCTTGTTTGAACAGGCATCAAAAGCAGTCTTTTATATTGATGAGCTTGGTGTCCACAAGAAACATAGGATGCATGGCATAGGCGGAAAGATAACAAAAAGTATCATCAAGCAAACTAAGAAAATCGGGGTTGATTGTTGGTGTTTAAGAACACACATTAACGCTGTGCCAGCCAGAAAAATGTATAGCAAGTTGGGCTTTAGTGATCTAAAGATTAAAGACGGTAAACATTTTGACAGGACTTATTGGGCGATGTTCCAATAAAGCTGATTTTCAAAAAAGGGAGGTGGCCGCAAAAGTCACTTCCCTTTATTTATAAAAATATATGAATATTGAAAATATTTTAAAAAATTTAATAAAATTTAATACTGTTTCCGATAAGGAAAACGCTAAAATAACAAGCTGGATAGGCGATTTTTTAAACGCATTCGGTTTTAATGTTTCCTTAATTAAAAACAACAAAGACAATAAGGCAAATCTTTTTGCCACAATCGGTAAAAAACCGATTTTAACTTTTTTGGGACACACGGACACTGTTTCCGCCGGTAAAAATTGGACAAACGACCCTTTTGAAATGACAATTGACGGGGACAAAATTTACGGTCTTGGCAGTTCTGATATGAAAGGCGGAATCGCTTCTTTGTTATCCGCGTTATCGCAAATAAATTTTAAAAATTGCAAAAATGGATTTAGCATATTACTCACATACGACGAAGAAATAAGTTTTAAAGGAATAACAGATTTTACAAAAACTAAAAAAATAGACACTGATTATATTATTGTCGGAGAACCTACAAATCTTAAACCAATAATCGCGTCCAAGGGGATCGTTTCTTTCGTGGTAAATTTTTTCGGCAAAGAATATCACGGGAGCGAACCTGAAAAAGGATTAAACGCCATAATTCTTGCATCTGATTTTATTAAAGAAATTCAAGAATATTTTGTGCGCATTAAAAATGATAAAAATGATATTTTTACGCCCAATTACGCCACTGTTAATGTGGGAAAAATAAAAGGTGGAGATGCTGTCAATAAGGTGCCAAATGAATGTGTTTTAGAAATAGAATGTCGCACCGTTAAGGAGAAACAGAACAATGAAATAATCAGAAACTTTTTAAAAATTTCAGAAAAATACAAGGCTAAAGTAAAAGTTATGTTTTCAGTTCCACCAGCGCAGTGCGATGATAAAAAATTTATTTCTGATATGGAAAAAATCACTAAAAATAAAAGTGAAGGGGTAAATTATTTTACGGATGGTTCTTTTCTTGACGGCGCGGCTTCTAAGATGATCATTCTTGGACCAGGGCCTTTCAATGCTCACCAGTCGGATGAGTGGGTGAGCAAAAAAAGTTTGCAAAAAACAAAACGGATATACAAAGCAATAATTGAAAAATATTTATAAAATTATTTACCGAAGGTGGCAAAGGCAAAAATTCCCAAAAGATAAATGTTGACAGCACCGGGTTCGGTTTGTTTATAGCGAAAAGCATCGTTCTGGCCCACAACGGCAAAATCTGGGCGGAGTCCGAAGGGGAAGGCAAAGGCTCGCAGTTTTTCGCGGAGCTGACAGTAGTGTGACCGAACGGATTGCTTTCCTTGATATTTCTTGTATCATTGAAATTGATGAAAAAATCAAATTTATTCGGTGCTCGGAATTTATTTTATAAGAGGTTTTTTTAATAAAACTCTAACTGACAAGAGACTGGTTATTGTTGCCTAAAATTTAAGAAGATTAGAATTAATTAATTTAGACATCTGCAACCGGCCTCTTGTGAAGCCGGTTTTTTGTTGTTCTTTGGAAAATTAATTATTGAAAGGATAAAAGATGAAGAAAGTAAGGTTTGTGAATGTTGAAAAAGTTGTCAAGTTGCCGATGCCGATAGTTTTAGAGAAACAGTTTCCAGCATCACGACTGGCTCTAAAATCAGTACTGGAAAGCAGGGAAATTATAAAAAATATACTTTCACAAAAAGACAACCGTTTTCTGATGATAGTCGGTCCATGTTCTATACATAGCGAAGAAGAGGCTATGGAATACGCTTACAAATTGCTTGAGCTCAAGAAAAAATTAGAGCAGTCAATCTTTATTGTAATGAGAACCTATTTTGAAAAGCCACGAACCACGATAGGCTGGAAGGGGTTGATAAACGATCCTCACTTGGATGGTTCGTGCGATATAGCCGAAGGTTTAACAATTGCCAGAAGAATATCCAAAAAAATAACTGACTTGGGGTTGCCAATCGGTTCTGAGGTACTAGGCACTTTTTCTGTGAGATATTTTTCTGATTTGTTAAGCTATGCCGCAATAGGAGCGAGGACATCCGAATCGCAGACGCACAGAGAATTGGCTAGCGGTTTGTCCGTGCCTGTCGGGTTTAAAAATAGTACGGATGGATCTTATCAGTCCGCCATTGATGCCATGCAATGCTCTAAGCATAGTCATACTTTTGTCGGGATTGATGAAAATGCGACATTAAGCATGATAAAAACAAAAGGCAATCCTTGGGCTCATATTATCTTAAGAGGGGGCAGGAATTTAACCAATTATGACGATGAAAGTATTTCAGAAATCATCAAACATCTGAAATCAGAAAAACTGCTTCCGTCGGTGGTGGTTGATTGTTCGCACGGAAATTCCGGGAAAAATCACATCAATCAAGTTAAAGTGCTTAAGAATATTTTAGATCAACGATTGGAAGGGAATAGGAATATTGTCGGCGCAATGCTGGAAAGCTACCTTAATGAAGGTAGTCAAAAAATTCCTGACGACCCGTCTGCGTTGAAATATGGCATTTCCGTCACAGATTCTTGCTTGAGCTGGAAAGATACGGAGTACATATTATTGCAAGCCGGCAAAATTTTATCCTAAGATAAAAAACAAACTCCACCTGATGATATGATTTATTAGGTGGAGTTTTTTGCATGTATTTATTTTGATCTTTGATTGTATTATAATCTTACCTTAAATCAATCAATATGATCTTAACCAGCCATGCGATAATAGGAGTTGCCGCGGCGAGCGCGTTTCCATCTCATCCGGCGCTCGCTTTTTCCGCCGCGTTAGCGAGCCACTATATTATGGACGCAATTCCGCATTGGGAATATGATCTATTGTCGTCCAAGAAGGATTTGAATAATCCTTTAAATAATGACATAACAGTCGGCAAAGATTTTTTTTCGGATTTTAAGAAAGTCTCATTTGATATGCTTCTGGGGATTATCTTTTCTTTTTTCACTTTTTATTTTATAGGTTTCAATGTCTTTTCACTGCCAATATTAATTGCGGGCATAGCAGGAGGAGTCGCCCCCGATATTCTGCAATTTGCCTACTTTAGATTTAGGCGCGAGCCTTTTAAGTCTTTGTATCTTTTTCATTACTGGATTCACAGCCGAAACAAAAAACTTGAAAAGCATTTCATTGTCGGTATTTTTCTTCAAATTCTCATAATATCTTTAATTTTATGGCTAGTTAAATATTTCATAACTTTTTAAATTATTTTTAACTATGAGGATATCTCCGTCTCTGTGTCATTCCCGCGCAGGCGGGAATCCAGACTCTCTGTGGTTGAACATGGATTCCCGCCTGCGCGGGAATGACAGAAATTTTTGTTTCCTAAAATTTTCTTTTTTTTCTTACAACCCCGCCTCTTCGGCGGGCGAGCTACAACCTTCTGTTTTGATTGAATTAAGCTCGATTTTCTGTATAATTTGCGTTATGAATAACAAAGAAAAGCTCGGTCATATTCACCCTCTCACCAAAGTCATTCGGAAGATAAATGATGTTTTTTCCGAAATGGGTTTTAATCTTATAGATGGCCCGGAAATTGAAACAGAGCATTACAATTTTGATGCCCTGAATATTCCCAAAGATCATCCTGCGCGCGATATGTGGGACACATTTTGGCTTCGCCAAAATGAAATCAAAGATAAAAAATCA
>Ga0075869_105_pt1 | contig 70490 bp, 67 predicted proteins | sample RifGroA1_FD_67970 | JGI IMG/M metagenome (GOLD analysis project Ga0075869, IMG submission 67970) | Parcubacteria bacterium GW2011_GWA1_40_21 | reverse complement strand
GGGTTCAACTCCCTCCTCGCCCACCATTTGTGCGGGACGCATACGACTCAAAATCGTACGGAGTAATCCATGAGAGTTCGATTCTCTCCCGCGGCACAATCAATAAAGAAAGAGACTGTTTAACACTGGGCATTCAACACGGCGTCAAACAGATTTAATATAAAATTCGCCCTGTCAAAAGTGACCAAGGCGAATGTTTGGAGTTTGAAAGGAGATTTTATGTAAAAATGACTAGCGTAATTATTATAACGGCACTAATCATTAAGAATTGCCCTAGAACCTTCTTTTTACTAAAAAGACATGCCCAAGTATCTATTCAGTGGTGAAAATCGTCCTCTCCCCTAGAATCGGGAAATTCACCAGGTCCCCAAAATTCCGAATTCTTAATTTCCGAGCAATCTTTTGGCTTAGATTTAGGTTTAGATCCAGACAAGAGTTCGAGAGCTTTCTCATACTTGTCTTTCCGAGCGAAATCCTTCTCCGTCGGATTCTCTGGGAAACGAGAAGGTTTTATGTTGTTTTCAATGTCCCTTATTTTGACAACATGAGCTAATTCATTTCTGCTTTCCTTGATTCTTCTAATAAAAGATAAATAATTATCTTTTTCATCTGGACGCTTAGTTAAAATCTTTAGGGCGTCCAAAATTTCCTTAGAATACCCAAGCGTACGCAACTTCACCACTGTGACCTTTGTATCTTCCAGGACATCGTGAAGGACACCCACGATTCGCTCTTTGTCAGTCTTACCGTCCAGCATTACTGCAAGAGGGTGTGTGTAATCTTGTGGCAAGGATAATGGCATCTTCAAGTGTTGGTTTTGGTTTCATTTTCCCCCTCCTTTCAAAAAAGTTATGTAAAGTTACTGGAAAAAACCCTAATAAAAATGCTAGCATATTGATTAATCTATGTCAAGAAAAATTATCGTAATACTCGGGCCGACGGCGAGTGGAAAAAGCGCGCTGGCGGTAAAGATTGCCCGCAAGTTTAACGGCGAGATTATTTCGGCTGATTCTAGGCAGGTCTATAAAGGACTTGATATTGGTACTGGCAAGATAACCAAAAAAGAAATGGGCGGCATTCCCCACTATTGCATGGATATCATATCGCCTAAAAAAATTTTTACTGTTGCGGATTTCAAAAAATCCGCCGACAAAGCCATTGAGAAAATTTTCTCCAAAAACAAAACACCGATTATTGTCGGCGGAACGGGTTTATATATCCAAGCTATTGTTGATAATGTTATTTTGCCGGAGGTTAAGCCTAATTGGAAACTGCGAAAAGAATTGGAGAAAAAAACAACCGAAGAAATGTTTGAGTTGCTCAAAAAACTTGACCCCAGACGAGCAAAAAATATTGACCCCAAAAATCCCCGCCGCCTTATCCGCGCCATAGAAATCGCCAAAGCGCTGGGCTTTGTCCCCAACTTGGAGGCTTCGCCTCCAAGTTGGGAGGTGTTTCAAATTGGAATTAAATTGAGTGATGATGCATTAAAAGAAAATATCAGTAAGCGGTTGATTGGTCGCGTCAAGAAAGGAATGATAGCCGAAGCCAAAAAACTTCACTCCCAAGGTCTTTCTTGGAAAAGAATGGATGAGCTCGGCTTGGAATACAGATATATGGCTAAATTTCTCAAAGGCGAAATATCAAAAGAAGAAATGATTGAAAAATTAAAAAGCGAGATATGGAAATACGCCAAACGGCAGATGACTTGGTTCAAGAGAGATAAAAAAATTAAGTGGATAAATCATCCAACTTTTTTTTCAGTTCTTCGTTCTTTTCCATCAATTCTTTGATTTCCTCTTTGGCTTTTTCCGCTTCTTGCTCGTTAAATTTAGTGAAATTAGATTTGTTTTCTTTGTTTACTTTTTTTTCTTTGCCGGATATATCTTCCGGCGAAATGTCTTCTTTTGATTCAAAATTTCTCATATTATTTTGTGATAAAGAATTTTCAATTAAATATCACTTCTCAAAGAGAACAATGCGGTCGTTGGAATTCCAATTGTTCCCTAGCCAGCGCGCACTGCGATCCCATTCCAAACCATTCCAACCGGCATTCGGCACCCTCGCATGGCCTTCTTGATCGCGAACAATAGAACCTAAGAAATGATGCTGGTTTCCGTCCTTCATTTCTTTGTATTTTACCTTTACCTCATCAGGCGCGTTTTCGTATTCCTCCAACACCCATTTCCAAAATTCTAGCCCGGGGATATGATGTGTGCTTCCGTATGTATCTATTATATGTTTCGCAACTTCATAAAGCTGTTTCCCCACAAATTCAGATAGCGGAAATATTTTGATTTTTTCAGGAGAAATATGTTCAATGTCCACATCTTGCATTTCGGGATTTATGGTATATTCTCCAAATTTGTCTTTTACGCTGTTATCCTTAATTTGTTCAAAATTATGGTCCCTGGGATCAACCACAATCGGTGTTTTATCCACCTTAAATTCATTTTCGCCATACCATGTTTCAAAAGTTTTTTTCAAAAACAAGTCGTTTTCTTTTTTTTCTAACTCAACTTTCAATTGTTCTTCCGAAGGTTGTTCCATTGAATGTTTTTCCATATTGATATTTTTGATTATTAATAATTAATTTATTCGACTTTTTAAATTATACTACTTTATTGAATTTTTGCATCAATTTTACTCTTGCGGGGGTACAAGGAATCGTCCGTCCAATTTTTATATTTGATTTGCGGGAGCTAGAGGAATCGAACCCCTGACAGCGGTTTTGGAGACCGCAGTTATGCCACTTAACTAAGCTCCCAAAATTTTGGCGGATTGGAGACCGTTGTTCCCCGCCCGCAACGCTCTCGCTTGCGAGGCGGGCGGGTACCACTAAACTATACCCCCATTAGCTTATAGCATATAGCAAATGGCTTATAGTTTCAATCATTAAAATCATCTCGCTTATAACGAGATGATTTTTCTGATCTTCCCTACAACCTACCACCTAAAACCTACAACCTATTTTTTCACTTTCTTTTTATTTTTTCTGCTCCAGTAATTTATTCTTTTACAATTTCCGCAGGCAAGTTTTATCAGTTGAATTTGTTTCATTTTAATTTATTTGTTGATTTATGGGAAAACTATAGCTTAACAAGCCTGAAAAAGCAAGACTACCCCTTGTGGCTAATAATACCTTTTGATACTTTCTCTTAACCTTGCCAGCACTTCGTAATTTATTGTGTCAGTTTGTTTGGCAATATCGTCTGCGGTGATTTCCAATCCGCCTTGTTTGCCTATCAAAACAACCTCGTCTTCTGGCGAAACATCGGCAATACCGCTTACATCAACAACCATCATATTCATACAAACCCTTCCTACTATCTTTGCCTTTTCCCCTTTTATTAAAACATATCCATTGTTGCCAAGTTTTCTGTCCAAGCCGTCATAATAGCCGACCGGCAAAATAGCTATTTTCATTTTCTTTTTTGAAATAAAATTACAGCCATAACTCACGCAACTCCCTTTGCCTATTTCTTTCACTTGAGCAACTTTTGTTTTAAGCGACAATGCCGGAATAAATTTAATTTTATTCTTTTTGCAATGATTTTTAACATATTCGCTGGAGTGATACCCATATACGGCAATACCTATTCTTATGATATTAAAGCCAAGACCGCCGCAGATGACAGCTGCCGCGCTGTTGCTGCCGTTTATCATCAGGTTTTTAATGCCGTTTTTATTCAATGTATTCGCGATATTTCTAAAAGTCTCCAACTGCGCCTTGAAAAACCCGCCATCTTTTCCATCATCGTTCGTGGCAAAATGAGTGGCAATGCCCTCAATATGAATTCCCTTCATTTTCTTAAGCTCATTCGCAAAAGACAAAACATCGTAGGGTAAAACCCCCAATCGAGACAACCCTGTATCTGCCTTGATGTGGACATTTGCTTTTTTGTCTTTTTTGAGCGCGATTTTAGACAGTTCTTCGGCGGTTGACATATCATACAAAAAAATGCGGGCGCTTAAGTTAACGACTTTGGCCAAATCTTTTTTCTGAACGAAACCCATTATTAAAATCGGTTTTTTTATTCCATCGTTCCTTAAAGTCTCCGCTTCTTCTGTGGAATTCACGGCCAGCCAATCCGCTCCATTTTTGACAAGCAGTTTTGATATTTCTTTAATGCCGTGTCCGTAAGCGTTAGCTTTTACCGCCACGGACAAAACAACTCCTTTCCCAACAATCTTACGAAGCTGTTTAAAATTATTGATTACAGCACTCTTGGAAACTTCTATCCAAATCAAGTCTTTCATCTTATGTTTGTTTAATTGACCGTTGAAACAAATTTCCCTTTTCCTCAAAATTTTTCCAAACGGAATAACTTGGTGAAGCCGTGGAAAGAAGGCAGATTTGTCCTTTGGGCGTATTTTTGAAAGCGAAACGGACCGCTTCTTTCATACTTCGCGTTTCCAAAACATTAAAGCCTTGTTTTGATTTTAAAACGCGCCTCCCGCTTTCAGGAAACAGTGCGATGTTTTTTATCTTATATTTTCTCAAAGTTTTTTCAAGCTCTCTAAAATCATAACCGCGATCCTCGCCACCGAGAAAAATCGTACCAATGTTTTTTAGCGCCCTAATAGCCACAATTGTTGATTCCGGAGTCGTGGATATTGCGTCATCGTAAAAATTTATCCCCTTAAACTCGCCGACAAATTCCAAACGGTGCGGCAGTGGTTTAAAATTAATAACGGCTTTTTTTATAACCGAATCAGAAATACCAAGAACACGCGCAACCTTGACAGCCACCTTTATATTCTTAATGTTGTGAGCGCCAATCAAAGGAATTTCACTTTTTTGAAGCGGAATTTTTTCATCAAAAGGCGGTTTGACGGCCAAATCTCCTTGTTTCTGAAATTTAAAAAAGTTTTTCTTGGCTTTGTAATAATTTTCAACTCCGCCGTGATAATCCATATGGTCAGGAAAAAGATTTAAAAGCAAAGCGATATTGGGAGAATATTCTATGTCGTCCAGCATATAACTGGAAAGCTCCGCGACAAAAATCTCATTAGGATCAATTTTCGTAAAAAGAACTTCCAGCATCGGATTTCCAATGTTGCCAATCAGACGAACTTTTTTACCAGAAGCTTTAATAATTTCATAGATAAGGCTTGCTGTCGTGCTTTTTCCCTTGCTCCCGGTGACCCCTATAATGAAATTTTTATTTTGAGAAAAGAAAATATTTGTGGCGGTAGTATAGGGAATTTTAACTTTTTCTTTGGCGATTCCGGGTGTTTTAATCGCCAAATCGTAGTTTTTCTGCCGTTCAAGATATTTCTTATCCGTGGTTTGATCAAGAATGCCTATTTTTAAATTTGGATGGTTTTTCTTGATATATTTTTCCGTGATTTTGCCTTCTTTGCCGTAACCCAAAATACAAACATTCTTAATGCCGAGAAAACGAAAAGGTGTCGGAACTGTCGGTGCCGGATATGTTTTAAAAACCCGTTCTATAAGTTTTTCAGGATTCCTTATTTTTGGTAAAAAAGTTTTTATTATAATTTCATTTTTGAATTTTTTTGAAGCGAGAAAAAGGGCTGTTTGCGATTCTTCAAATGTCCCAACGCAATCAAACGGCTTAAGTTTTCCAAACCCGAGCAAATCTTGGAAAAGGGGAAGAAGTAATTTATCCGCAAAAAGATTTTTCTTAAATATGCCAATGACTTCTTTTTTGCCAACAAACGAGGCCAACATCAAAAAAGCAAAGGCGCATTTTGGACACTCGCCGCACCACAGAGAGCCGGGACGGTCTTTGAAAACTCTGAAGTTTCTGTTGCAACTGGCAAACAGCGGAAAGTATTTTTTATGTTCGACGAACATCCGCGCGATTCTGATTTCATAAAACTGCCTAAGTAGCGAAAAATAGACTATGTCCGGCGTAATGAATTTCCTTGTATATTCTTGAAACAGCGACTCAAACTCAACAGACTTGCTCCACTGATGATTTATGATTTCTCCTTTATACTGCAAGTTGCCAAAATTACTGCTGTGTTCATTTGCGACAATCACATATTTGTATTCATAAATAGCTGCCGTGAGAAGTCCCAAAAACGCAAAAATTGCCGAGATTGGAATATGTCCGTTATACGCCCCATCGTGTTTTTCAAATATTTTAAGATCAAGCACCCTTCTTATTTTCAAAGACGGTCTGCCGATTTTATCAATAACACTGTCAGAAATTAGATCTTGCTTTTGCGTCTCAACCAAGAAAGAAACTATGTCAAAATCTTTCAATAATTCTGCGGCCACAATTGAATCTTTGCCCCCGCCAATTCCCAAAAGGGCGCGGTCTTGAGTTTTAATTCTATCCGGATAAATTTTAATGTTGGAGTATGAAAATTTTGCCAATCGCTTTGGGTCAAGTTTGTTCCTGTATAAAAATTCTCCAAGTCCTTTTCTATAAACGGTATTCCAGAAATCCGCTTGTTCTCGTGAAAGCCTGAAAGGCATTGTCACTCGCGGAGGGCAATATAATTTGTAATAACTAATACCCAAAACAATAAGCAAAGATTCAAGAATTTTTTGGATTGATTCTTCTTTTAATTTTTTTGGGTGATTCGGAAAAATAATCGTTTCGGTAAAATTTAAAGAATGTTGATTATAAAATTCTATGCGATATTTGAAAAATATTTTTCTGGCATTTACATCAAATTCATATCCGACAAAATGAAAAATTTTTGCTTTATGTTTCATATTCATACAAAAGCATAATAGCAAAAAAAGATAAAAAGAAAACACTACTCAATCAATTCAACTAGCATGTCGTTTAAAGCCTATTGTTTTTGACTTATTGCCGCATACCAATATAATAAAAACAGAATAATGTTCGATATAGTTATATAATATGGCAGGCAGATGGTTTACCGATACGCCAAAACGGATTCAAGAAACGAGGGTTTTTCTCCTAATCAACTCTCTACCATTTGCCTGCCATATTAAACTTAACATTCCATCAGGAATGTTTTTTTACGCCCGAAATTTCGGGGACTCAATTTTGTGCTTGCACCGAGTAGCTTTGTGAAAACAAAGCGAAGTGGTGCGTAGGGAGGGATTTGGTCACGGGTATTTTTCTGCTGAAAAATCCCGCGACCCCGTCTCGCGCCGTCGCGCTCCGACCTTCAAATCCCTCCGCGACTAACAAAAAATACCAGATAAAGAATCTGGCATTTTTTCTTAGTGCGTAGGGAGGGATTTGAACGCTACTCGTTCAGTACCCCGATTGGCTCGCTTGTTCGTGAAGACACTCCAAGCTCGGCTCAATCGGGCTTCAAATCCCTCACAGAAGCGCCCCGCGCTTCTTCCTGCCCAACTCGAAGACTCGCTGTGCGTAGGGAGGGATTTGAACCCCCGTAGCCCATAGGGCGTCAGATTTACAGTCTGATGCAATTGACCGCTCTGCCACCTACGCATTACACTTGGTACTCCGATTACCAAGTTTTTATAAACTAAACGACGCTTTCCTTTCTACTCACCCTGCTCAAATCCGAAAGCAATCTTCCCTTTTTGCCTTTCTTGATTTCAAAATCAAATTCTTCTCCTTTCAAATTTACGAATACCGCATCACCCTTGGAGAGGTTTTTAGATATCATAGAAGACGCAATTTGGGTTAATATCTTATTTTGAATCAGACGCTTAAGCGGTCTCGCGCCGTAGTGCGGATTATACCCTTCTTTCGCCAAATAGGAAAGCGCTTCCGGCGAAACTTCCATTTTGATTTCTTTTGCCGATAGCCTTTCTTTAACAATATCAACTTGGATTTTTACAATCTCTTTTATCGCGTCCTGACTCAAAATATCAAAGACAATTATATCGTCAAGCCGGTTTAGAAATTCCGGCCTGAAATAATCCTTGAGGCTCGCGAGGACTTTGTTTTTTACATTCAGATAATTATCGTCGCCGGTAACAGAAACATCCTTGAATCCAATTTGTTCCATTTTGTCTATGTATTGAGCTCCAATATTGGAAGTCATAATAATCACAGCGTTTTTAAAATTCACCAATCTTCCTTTGGCATCAGTCAATCTTCCGTTGTCCAAAATCTGCAACAATATATTAAACACCTCCGGATGAGCTTTTTCAATCTCGTCAAAAAGAATAATGGAATATGGCCTGTGCCGAATCATCTCGGTGAAAGTTCCGCCCTCTTCGTGTCCGACATATCCGGGCGGAGCGCCGATAAGCTTGGACACCGAATGCTTTTCCATAAATTCCGACATATCCACGCGAATAAGCGATTTTTCGTCGTCAAATACGAATCCAGCCAGAGCTTTTGTGAGTTCGGTCTTCCCCACTCCAGTCGGACCCAAAAATATAAATGAGCCGATAGGCCTGTTCGGATCAGCGATTCCCGCCCGAGATCTTTTTATCGTATCGGCGATTTTTTTGACCGCTTCATCTTGACCGATTATTCTTTTTTTGAGCGTTTCTTCCATTCTGTTCAGCTTTTCAGCTTCTTCTTCCAACATTCTGGCAGTCGGTATCCCTGTCCAGCGAGAAACGACTGACGCGATATCGGCTTCAGTTATTTCCTCTTTAAGAATTCTTCTCGTGCTTTGCAGAGTTTTCAGCCTCTTTAGTTTCATTTCCAAATCTTTCTCTAGCTGGGGTATTTTGCCGTATCTTATCTCGGCCGCTTTAGAAAGATCCGCCCGCGCCTCCGCCCCTTCCGCATCCATTCTCAGGGATTCAAGCTGTTTCTTGATTGATTTTATGTCGGAAAGAATATTTTTTTCATTTTTCCACTTAAGCTCTATTTCCGAAGTTTTCTCTTTCAAATCGGCTATGTCTTTCTCAATTTTTTTGATTCTGGCTTTAATCGATTTTTTGCTTCCAATTTCAATTTCCTTTCGAAGCGCTTCTCTTTCAATTTCAAGCCGCATAACTTTTCTTCGAGTCTCTTCAAGAATCGGCGGCATATTTTCCAGTGAAATCTTAAGAGCCGAGGCCGATTCGTCTATGAGGTCTATAGCTTTGTCCGGCAAGAATCTGTCGGTGATGTATCTGCTGCTTAGGTTGACGGCGGCCAAAATAGCGTCATCGGTAATCCTCACCCCGTGATACAGCTCGTATTTCTCTTTTAGTCCGCGCAAGATAGCCACCGCGTCTTCAAGCAAAGGCTCGTTCACATACACAGGCTGGAATCTTCTCGTGAGCGCCGGGTCTTTTTCAATATGTTTTTGATATTCTTTAAGCGTCGTTGCTCCGATAGATCGGAATTCTCCGCGAGAAAGAGCGGGCTTCAGCATATTGGAAGCGTCAAGCGAACCTTCGGCAGAACCGGCGCCGACGATTGTGTGTATTTCGTCTATGAACACGATAATCTTTCCCTCCGCCCGCTCAATTTCTTTGATTATGTTTTTTAATCTCTCTTCAAATTCGCCTCGGTATTTCGTGCCAGCCACAAGCGCACCGAGATCAAGCGACACGAGCTCTTTCTCCTTGAGAGATTCCGGCACATCGCCCAAAGCCATTCTTATCGCCAATCCTTCCACGATCGCGGTCTTGCCCACTCCGGCCTCTCCAATTAAGATAGGATTGTTTTTTGTTCTTCTGGAAAGAATTTGGATTATTCTTGAAATCTCATCATCGCGCCCGATGACTGGGTCAAGCTTGTTTTCTTGGGCTAGCTTCGTCAGGCTTCTGGTGTATCTTGATATGGATTTGTTTTTCTTGGGAAGATGAACATCCGTCACCTTGCTAGTCTTGAGCTCTTCAAGAACTCTCATTACGCCAGCCTTGTCAATTTTAAATCGGCTAAGTATTTCACGGGCCGTTTGAGCCGCGTCAAAAAGAGCGATGAAAAGATGCTCGGTTGAAATAAAATCATCTTTAAGAGATGCGGCAACTTTGCCGGCACCTTCAATAGTCTGGGCCAATTCAGGAGTAAGGTAAAGCTGATAAGAAGGAGAAATCGTATTTGATGTTTCATTTGTCTCAATCGCTTCAAGCAGAGAGTCCGTGAGAAGAATGATGTCCACTTCCAGCTTGTCTAATATTGAAGACACCATACTTTCTTCCTGTAAGATTAGCGCCGAGAGAAGATGAAGCGGGTTCACATGATTTTGTCCCCGCTCAATGGCAAGCTCGTGAGCTTTTCTCACGGCTTCTTTTGCTTTTGTTGTGAATTGAGTAAATGGAGGCATAAATTTTTCTAAATATTATTCAATATATTCGCATTATACCGACTTTTTAAGGCTTGTCAAACTGCCGAACAGGTTGTGGGTGGTAGGTGTTAGGTTGTAGGTTTTTAGGAAATCAGAATAATTTTTCATAATTCAAAGTGTAAAATTTAATTGGCATTTTGTTTTGATGAATTACTCAATGCCTCCAATTCGGAGAAATTTTTCTTCACTTCGTTTATCGGCACGAATGATATTGTCCGAGCGCCGTTTGGCGATTTCACTCTTATTCCCACCACTTCGCTTGAAAGATTTATGAAAGGATTGCCGGTTGTGTTGTCGTTCGGAATAATATTAGTTTCAATCAGAATCATTGATTTTTCCGCGCTAGCCTGCAAGCCTTTGGAATCTTTGGCCAAAGGAGAATTTTCTTTAACAGATTCATTGACGATTGCGGCGAGGTTCCCGGTATCTGCGGTAGCCAGCATCGTTGTTGTTGTTGATTCATTCTGTGATGATAATCCGATGCTTTCAGCCGTTGTTGTATTTTCAAAATTTGAATCGCTTGATTCTATGAAGCTCGTAATGACTCCGATAGAAACGCTATTCCTCAATTTGCCTCCCAAAGATATGACTGTCTGCCCAAGCTTGAGAGTGTCGGAATTAGCCAAAACCACAGGAGTTAAAGACAAATCTTCTCCAACTTTTGGAACTATTTTTAAAAACTCAATAGCGCTCTTTACTTCTAATGGTAGCGTCTTGACATCATACTCTTTAGCGTCATTTAGCACCACGGAATACGAGCTTGACGGCGCGATTATCGCGCCGTCAGTCGCTATGCCGCCTTCTTTTGAAATTATTATACCCAAACCGACAAATGATTTAAGAGGATTTTCCGCGCTTGAAGACGAATCTGTTTTGTAAATTCTAACCATGCTTTTCGCGTTCTTTTCAATCGCTTCTATTATCTTATCTTCTTCTTTAACAACGATAGTTTCTTTAACCACAGCGCTTCCTTTCTTTGGTGGTTCGGTCACGACTCGTTCAACCGTCCTCTCCACAACCCTATTTATAGTCTGGATAACGGCTTTCGGCGCTTGATCCATAAGCGACACTGTCACGATACCTGTCGCGATTGATGTGACGAAACTTATGAGAAGAGCGACGAGAATAAGCTGATGCTTGGTGAGATTTTCCATATTTGCTAAATAATAAATCAAATCGACAGACAAGGCAAGCGAGGCGCGTAGCGCGCCAGTCATAAAGTTGAAAGTTATAAAGTCTGTAAAGTTGAAAACGAACTTATTCTTAATTATTTCTCATCTTCATTTTATGAACTTTGCAAACTTTATAACTTGACGGACTTAATTAGAATTTTCACAAGATAGTCCATATCTTTTTTCGCCGTGTCCAATCCAAGAGAAAATCTAAGCGATGATTGCGAATATTTTCCATCTTTTCCAAGCGCCGATATCACATAAGAGGCGGATTCATCTTTTAGACAGGCGCTTTTTGTTGAACAGACGATTCCCTTTTCATCCAGTTGAAGCACCATGAATTCAGGATCAATTCCGGGAATAGAGGTATTTATATTATTCGGCAATCTTTTAATCCTATCGCCGTTCAATACCGCCCGCGGAATTTTTTCTTCTATCTTTTTTATGCCGTAATCTCTAATTTTAGAAATTTGTTCGCTGTTCTTGATTCTGTTCTTGTTCGCGATTTCAATCGCTTTGGCTAATCCCGCTATAAGCGGAACATTTTCCGTTCCCGACCTTAATCCTTTTTCTTGTCCGCCACCGAAAATTATCGGCTCTATCTCCACTCCTCTTTTTATGAATAGCGCGCCGGCGCCTTTTGGTCCGTAAATTTTCTGTCCATCAATCGTCATAAAATCAACTCCCAACTCTTGAACATTGAGATTTAGAAAAAGCGGAGCTTGGCAAGCATCGGTGTGAAAGAAGGGAAAGGTTGTAGCTTGCCCGCCGATGAGGCGGGGTGATAGGTTTTTTTTGAAAGTTCGGATGGCTTTGGCGATTTCTTTTATCGGTTGAATTGTTCCGATTTCGTTGTTGGCATACATTATTGAAACTAAGACGGTTTCAGGTTTGAGCAATTTTTTTATCGTAATCGGGTCAACAATTCCATTTTCACCCACCAGCGCGTAATCAACCGCCACCCCTCTATTCTCAAGCTCCTTAAAACATTCCAAGACGGAGCTATGCTCAATGTTGGTGGTAATAGCGCGCATATCGGAATACTTCACGCCGTTTTTTCTCAGATGATTGAACACGCCGAAAATCGCCGCATTGTTTCCTTCCGTCCCGCCGGAATTAAAAATCACTTCATCCGGATGAGAATTGAAAGACAGGGCGACGCTCTTGCGCGCGTTATCAACCGCATTTTTCGCCGCCACACCCATCTTATGAATTGAATTAGGATTGCCAAATTCATCCGTCATATATTTATCCATCACCCTTTTGACTTCCCTGTTTATCGGCGTCGTTGAAGCATTGTCTAAGTAAACCCTCACACCCTGTCCTCTAGATAAAAGCTTTCTGCGTAAGGGCAAGGGAGAAAGAAGCGACTTTGAGCCAAGGACACGGGGCGTCCCAGACAAGGTGTTAGGGTAAATTTTCCTCATCTTATTATTCTAACGGTTAAGTCCTCAAAAAGACAATTTATTTTAGACATTCTGTGTCAAAAATCAAAGAAGGGAAAACACTTGACCCATTTTTTAACTTAATTTTTTTGATTACTTTATCTTCGGTGCGCGGAATCCGATAAAAGCTACGACAATTGTGCCTATTATAGCCGTAAAAAGAGCCGTCGATGAATCAATCTTTGAATTGCTTATTATTATATAAGCAGAACCAAACCACATCGTTCCCAAAGTTATTCCCACCCAAGGATATTTCATATTTTTATATGTTAAATTATAATTGTTTAATTAAATTCTTTATTTCAGGATGCCTCTCTGCGTAATAAAAAACTATTTCTAGTATTCTCTCTCTCATTATTGCAACCTTTTCTTTCTGCATTATCAGTCGTTCTCCAGACGATTCCCAGTCATCGTTGAGAGATATTATTTTTTTGTCTATTTCTTTCCAATTGGCCTGACTTCTTACCTTTATTTCAATTTCTTCAATAGAATGCTTTTCAAAGAAAGATTCCATTGCTTTGATTATGTCAAACTGGGGAGATATTTGCAAAGCCACCATGTCAATAATGACTAGTCCCCTAAAAAACAGAATTATATCCAACGGAAAATGAACTCCGTATTTTTCAGCTTTTCTGACTAAATTCATGAAAACTAAAGCGGAAGATCTTTTTTTCAGATCTGCTTGGATGTCTTTTTCGTCGACAAACCACGACCCCATGATTTCTTGGACCTCTGTTTTAAAATGAGAAACTATGTCTTTCTCTATTATTCCAATAATATCATTAACGATTTTTTGTTTTACCGGTTCAACTTCAAAAGAATAAAGAAGCTCTTTTTTGAAATTTTTTCGACCGTATTCAAGCAAATATTTCGCTATTAGTTCAATGTCTTTAGCCGAGACAGCATAAACAAATTTCAAGAGCGTCATTCTGCTTTCTTTTTCTGCTTCCCCCACTATGCCGAAATCAAAATAAGCAATCTTTCCTTCAGGAGAATTTTCATCGCCCGGAAGAAAAGCCAAATTAGCCGGATGCGCGTCGGCATGGAAAAATCCGTCAATGAAATATTGTCTCATAGCATCTTTTATCAGATACAGCGCCATCTTATCGGGATTAATTCTCTTTTCAATAAGCTGTTCTCGGCTGTACTTGCCTAAAATTATATCCAAAACTGAAACCCCGCCTAAAATAAGCTCTTGAATCAAAACTCTAGACGAGGTGTATTCTTGGTGTTGTTTAGGTATTATCGTTCCCGGCGCGCCTTTGCTATATTTTAAAAAGGCAACGGCATTGTTAGATTCATGTCTGAAGTCAAGTTCTCTTTTTGTCCATCTTATAAAATCAGTTGCAACTTCTCTAACGCTCAGAAAAGAAGTCAAATTCAGCAAGTCAATTGCCGAAGCGAAAAAAGATATGATTAAAAAATCAACCTTGAAAACTTTTTCAGTGCCGGGACGCAGGATCTTCACCGCTACTTCCTCGCCATTTTTAAGAACGGCTTTATAGACCTGTGCCACTGAAGCCGAGCCTATAGGCTCACTGTCAAATGACGCGAAAAACTTTTCTACGGGCTCGCCGATGTCTTCAGTAAAAATTTTATTCACTTCGGAAAAAGGCACGGCAGGCATATCATTCAACAGCTTAAGAAGCTCAAGGGTATATTCCGCAGGCAGAAAGTCTCGACGCAGCGCCAATATTTGACCAAGTTTTATAAAAGCTCCTCCCGACTCTTCAAAAAACAATTTCAAACGTTGGGGTTTAGTTAAATCAGGCTTAGACAAAGCCCTAATGGCTATCTTCAAAATATAAAACAGTCTTTCTAAAAATAGAGTCATTTTAAAAAAGGCATGATTTAACCTAATTAAGAGGCTGACTTAAAACCTATATAGGAAACAACCACGGTAGTCAGCACGATAAATATATAAAAATTATTTGGATTAACTAATTTGTCCGACACTATAATTATAGTGGACGATATCCATAAGACGACAATTGCAAAACTTACCCATGCGTATCTCATAAAAAATATTTATTAAATTTATAAACTGTGTTTTCATCCATAGTTCTGTCAAAATTAAACTCCGACATATACCATCCGTATTTTTATTTTGACATCGCCGGAATGAAATGAATTAAATTCAAATAAAGTATAACAAATAAAACCGAAAAGCAACAGGATTTATCGTCCCCCCTTTTCTTTTTCTTCGTCGAAAAAAAGACAACTTCTTTTCTCTTCTCTAACTTTATAGACTTTATGACTTTAAGGACTTGATGAACTTAATTGCGATTGCGTAATATCTAAAAACAATGTAGAATTCTTTGTTATATGATGATCCCTGAAATATATATTTTATACGCCTTATCTGCATTGCTTGTGTTAGCCATTCTGTGGCTTATCAGGTTTGAAATTAAATTGCGCCGACTTCTTGGCGGGAAAAATCAATCGCTGGACAGTACTATTTCCGAGATAAGGAAAGAATTGTCAGCGATTACGAAATACAGAGACGCTTCGGAAAAATATCTTGAAAGCGTGGAAAGGAGAATCAGGAAAAGCGTCACAGGGGTGGAAACGATCCGCTTCAACCCTTTTAAAGGAGACGGTTCGGGAGGCGATCAAAGTTTCTCCACGGCTTTTGTAAACGAAGAAGGCGACGGTGTTGTAATCTCAAGTCTGTATTCAAGGGATCGTGTCAGCGTCTTCGCCAAGCCGATAAAAAAATTGTCGTCGGAATACGAGATGACGAAAGAGGAAAAGGAATCTCTAAACAAAGCTAAAGACTCGGCGCAGGCGTAAAAAGCGCGAATAGCAGGCAAGGTGGTAGGTTGTAGGAAAATTCTCTGAAAAACCTAAAATCTTCCGACATCTTCCTATTGCCTAACAAGCTAAAAAATGAAAACGGACAATAAACAACCGAATATCATAGAGCGTCCTCCCGTTATTTGCATAATGGGGCATATTGACCATGGAAAATCTACCCTGCTTGACTACATTAGAAAGACGACGGTCGCCGAAAAGGAGGCTGGCGGGATAACTCAAAGAATCTCCGCCTACGAAGTTGTTCACAAAAGCAAAGCCGGCAAAGAGAACAAAATAACCTTTTTGGATACGCCCGGACATGAAGCTTTTTGCGCGATTAGAGAGCGCGGAGTTGATGTCGCTGATATAGCCGTCCTTGTCGTGTCCGCCGAAGACGGCGTTAAAAAGCAAACCATTGAAGCTCTCAAGTGCATAAAGGACAGCGGTATTCCCTACATAGTGGCGATAAACAAAATAGACAAGCCCGGAGCCGATGTTGAAAAGACGAAACAAAATTTGGCGGAAAATGAAATTTATATTGAAGGATACGGAGGCGCGGTGCCATGGGTTCCGATTTCCGCCAAAACAGGCGAAGGAGTATCGGAACTTTTGGATATGATGCTTCTGGTCGCCGAAATAGGAGAACTGAAAGGCGACACGAATAAAAACGCGGAGGGAGTAGTCATTGAAGCTAATCTGGACAGCCACCAAGGGATTTCCGGCACCCTCATAATAAAAGACGGGACACTAAAGACGGGAATGTTTGTCGCTAGCGGCGGAAGCATCGCTTCCACCAGACTGATTGAAGATTTCACCGGAAAGAAGATAAAGGAAGCTAGTTTTTCAAGCCCGATTAAAGTGGTCGGTTTTAGCGACTTGCCTGCTGTTGGTTTAATGTTCAAATCATTTGAAACAAAAAAAGAGGCCGAAAGCCATCTCGCCACTTTTAGAGAAAATATTCCCGCAAAGAAAAAAGTCCCGAATGATAAAGAAAACGAAAATATTTTCTCTATCTATATTATTTTAAAAGCCGAGACGATGGGATCAATTGAAGCTATAGAACATGAGATAGGAAAAATAAAAAATGACAGAGTGAAAATAAAAATCGTGCATTCCGGCATCGGTGGCATTTCCGAGAACGATGTTAAAACCGCGAACGCCAAAGAAGGCACAGTAATTTTAGGATTTGATACCGCTATTGATTCCAAAGCCCGAAGCTATGCCGAGAGGCTTGGCGTGGAGATAAAAGTCTTTGATGTCATCTACAAATTGTCGGAATGGATTGAAACGAAAGCCCGCGAAAGCACGCCGAAGTTTGAGACCGAAGAGACATCTGGAGTGGCGAAAATAATTCGCGTCTTCAGTAAAGCGAAAGACAAATATGTGGTCGGAGGAAAAGTTGAGTCCGGACTAATTTCCTTGGGCGAGGATGCTAAAATCCTGAGAAGAGAGCAAGAAGTTGGAAGAGGCAAAATAAAAGAATTACAGCATCAAAAAAAGAAAGTGTCGGAAATTAAAGAAGGAATGGAATTTGGTTGCCAGATCCAAGCGACGATTGAGATAGCGCCGGGAGACAAGATTGAGTCTTATAAAATTGTGGAAAAGTGAGATGAAAAATAGAGACGTAAAACTTAAAGATATGATCAGAGAAGTTGCGGCTAAATTTCTGAACATTGAATCAAACAGAGTATCAATGGTGACTGTGACAGATGTGCGGATTTCAAAAGACGGAAAATATGCTACTATATTTTTTACGGTCTATCCGAGTGATAAGGAAAAAGCCGCTTTGGATTTCGCCAAGCGCAAGAGGGCTGAATTCAGGGATTTCGCCAAGAAAAACATCAGAGCCGGAAGAATTCCATTTTTTGATTTTGAAATAGACGCCGGCGAGAAACACCGACAGAAAATTGACGCAATTCTAGAAAATAATTAAATTGATCTGAAATTTTCTGTCATTTCCGCCCCCGTCTTCACGAGGGTAAACTCCGGCGAGAATCCAGATTCCAGAAGAATACAGCTTTTTGAAAATTCAAGGCCGCGTAGCCAAGTGGTAAGGCAGGAGTCTGCAAAACTCCTATGCGCCGGTTCAATTCCGACCGCGGCCTCTAATCTAAATGGAATACGCTTTTACTATAATGAGTTGATTTCCGTTTACCATTTGATATCATTTATTGATGAAAATTAACAGAAGGAAAAGATCGTGGGAAATATCTCAATTAAAAGTCGCTGTTAAAGATTCAACCAGTTATAGACAAGTCTTAAAAAAGATAGGATTAGTAGCGGCGGGTGGAAATTATGAGCAAATTAAAAAATATATTAAAGAATATAAATTTAATATTTCTCATTTCAAAGGAAAAGCTTGGAACAAGGGCTTGAGGGGCATAGGCAAACCAATTACTCCTCTAGAGTTTATTCTTAAGAAAGATTCTTCTTATCAAAGTTTTAAGCTCAAAAAAAGATTATTTAGTGAAAATTTAAAAAAACAATTTTGTGAAGAATGCGGTTGGTCCACAAGAAACAAAGAAGGGTATCTTCCATTAGAACTTGATCACATAAACGGCGATAGGCATGATAATAGATTGGAAAATTTAAGAATATTATGTCCGAATTGCCATAGTTTAAAACCGACACATAGGGGAAGAAATATGTTAAAAAACAAAGCCTGAGTGGTGAAACTGGTATACACGTAACACTTAAAATGTTATGGGCGAAAGCTCGTGTGGGTTCGATTCCCACCTCAGGCACCAAATAAAAGATCTCATTTCTGATGAGGTTTTTTATTTGGTCAGTGGGAATCGAAGGCCGGAGCGCGACGGCGCGAGGCGGGGTCGCGACCTTTTGCTCCAGTAAAAGAGTTGTGACCGATTCCCACCTCAGGCACCATCTAATTTTCTGCTTTTTATTTTTTGGATATGCAAAGAAATTATTTTATGCTATAAATTAAATAGAAAATTTGTTTTTTACATTTCCATATAAATTTACTAAGGGAGGTCTTAAAATGTTAATTTGCGAAAAAATATTAAAAGTAGGAAGGTTATTGGACCAAACAGGAGGATCTGAAGGATTTTATGAGCCGGATTTCGATAAACATCAACACAACAGAAACACCCTTTCTCAAGACGGAAAAATTAAACTTAACTTGCAATTCAAAAAATTAAAATCTGGAGATGTGGTAATTCAAAAAAAAGTTTAATCTTTAATTTTCATTCGGAAGGAGAGATTTTATGAGGAAAAAGATCTTAATAATAGAAGATAGCGCAGATAGACAAGAAGAATGGAAGGAGTTGTTAAATAAATACCCCATTAATATAATTCAGGCTTTTTCTCTAGAAGAAGCGGAAAGGGCTTTTAATGATAATCCTGATTTAAGCGCGGTTGCGGTTGACGCTTGTGTTCCCGGTAACGAACCGAATACAATGGAACTAGCGCGAAAAATGAGAAATTCTTTCACTGATCGCCCAATGATCGCTATCTCTAATGTGGAAGATTTCAATGACATATTAATGTCTGCTGGATGCGATTACAAGACAGACAAATTCAAATTCGTGCAAAAAATTAAGGAGATCTTAAATTTTTAAATCGTATTTTAAGAACAAAGCCCCATCGCAAACTCAAAGCGGTGGGGTTTTAAAGGTGGGGTTTTAAATTTGCCACTATGTCCTAAATTTGCTAGATTTTTGTAGGACTTGTGCGTTCGGCGCATTTCTTCGTTGCTTCGCTCGTTTGCTCCCGCGCAGTATAATAATACAGCTTGGTCGCAAGCCGAGCTCGCGCCTCGAACTGCATCCAAATGCGCAAGTCCTATTTTTATAAAAATCCGCCTATAGCTCAGTTGGTAGAGCAGTCGCCTCTTAAGCGATTGGTCGCAGGTTCGAATCCTGCTGGGCGGACAATGCAGCGAAGCGGAATTGTCCGCTCAGAGAGAGCCAACTGCTTGGCTCTCGTCAGGATTCGAAGGATTTTCTATGTTGAGTCGGCGAAACAAGAAAATCACGCGCTGTAGGCGAGAAATTACTGCTGGGCGGACAATGCAGCGAAGCGGAATTGTCCGCCCAGAGTCCCGATGAACATCGGGACGGGCAGGATTCGAAGGGCGGAGTATAAAATTTTCAGCAGAAAATTTTACGAGCCTGTGCCCAGTCCTAAATTTTTTGACTGAAAAAATTTAGAGGCGAGGGAGAAATTCCTGCTCTGCGAACTTGAATCTGGGTCGCTCTATTGATATTTTGCATTAAATATCCTATCATCAAATAATAAATTTTAGATCTTTTGACATTTTAATAAAGGATAGAGACCGTGAAAAACTTAAAAAGTTTTGTTTGTGGGCTTATTTTTATAGTTTTGATTTTTCTTATTATTCCTCATAATCTTTTTGCCATAGTTCCGAAATTCAATCCGATAAAATCCGCAACCGAAGAGGCTTTGGGTATATTTTTAACAGCGGAAAAAGAATTTAAAATGGGACAAATCTTGCAGAACAAGCATGATTATGAAAATGCCATAATTTGTTATATCAAATCGTTGCATTCGTGGCATTCTGATGAGGCGCATTTAAATTTAACTTACTGTTTTTACGAAATTAAATTATTTTTCACTGCTGAAAAAATGGCTTTCTCAGGTTTGCAGTCGGCTATACGAGATATGAATTCCGTAAATTACATTAGATTCCTCGTCTTGTTGGGCAATATCTATTATGAGACTGGAAATTATGAGAAATCTTTGGTTATATACAAACACATCTCATTATTTTCAATGGATGAAGCCACTCGTGAGTTTATTGATCAGAAAATAGGAAATATTGAAAATAATATTTCCTATTATTCTCCCTAATCTTCTTGAAAGAAGAAAATTACCGTGCCTATAAAGCCATCTTTAAAGGGTGGCTTTTGTTTTTAATATTAAACATGATGCAATCAGTTATCAAATTTTAATGACTGACTTTGAATTACGAAACTATCATATTGCCGCATTGTCTTTGCGAGCCCCTCCCCAGTTTTAGATTCTGGATATTTCCAAAACTTAAAACTGGGGAGGGGCGAGCGGAGCGAAGCAATCCATTATTGCGCGCGGTAAACTCTGGATTGCCACGCCGGAGTACCGGCTCGCAATGACGGAAAACGAAGGTTTCGTAATTCAAAGTGACTGAATAAGAAATGCCGCACCAATATTCAATTCAATTGGTGCGGCATTTATCCTTTCATGATCAGAGATCCTTTAATGTCAGCGTATTGTACCCTGGGTGTCTTTCTACGATCTTATAGAAGCTCCGATGGCGGCGCATTCCACCCTTAACTTTACTTTTACCCTTATTAGATTTGGGTGCAAACACAACAACATCAAAAAAACAATTATCTACCATAAAACCTTCCATTAGGTGATTCTTCAGCAATTCGTTTGTTATAAAATTTGCATCTGGAGCCCTCACGCCCATCGCCCCGTTTAAATAATCAGAAACGATTGAACGAAGTAATGTGATAAGATCATCGGACAATCCTGAATTACCAAGCTCAGACCACCAATTGCTTCTAGTCAACCTAGTTAGTTTTTTAGGCATTTTTCACCTCCTTCTTAAAATTGTTGACAATTATAATGAAAAAATTATTACAAATTCTTTACAAAGACTAGTACATCGGCAATATTTAGTCAAAGCAAAGTTCACCATTTATTTTTCAATTATCTCGCCAAAATAGGCGTGCGGTTAAAATACAACTATTCGCCCATTCGCGCGAATTAGAGATATGTTTAAATACACAACTAATCTCTTCTGGCCACTTATCAACTTTTCCAAAATTTTAAAGATTATCAGCCAGAAATTTCTTCAACTCATTTAAATCTTTTTTGTCTTTGTCGTAATGATATGTCTTTATGCCGACAAACTGGGCGCTTTTTACGGCATCTTCGTTATGTTCAAAATACAAAACATCATCTTTGTTTAAACCAAAATGCTCCAGCATTTTTTCATAATACTCTTTATCAGTTTTTTCCGGATTATGCTTAAGAGTAAAAATTTCATAGGGCATTTTATCCAAACCATTCTTCTGCATTTGTTCATCGTCGGCATTGGTAAGAATTATTTTCTTGTTGGGATACTTCTCAAGCAAATCACGCATATCTTCAAATATCCCCTCGCCTTTAATCACGAAAGTATTTATCGCATCCACTAAAATTGTTTTCATTTTTTCTTGAACTTATCTATTGAAGAATTTTATTCATAACAAACTTATGCATTTTAATTATATTCTCCTGCGAATATTTTAACGCGGCTTCGGCGCTCCACATCACCATCTCGTCTTTATATTCCCTTTCAAAAGCCACGGAAACATAGCCGAACGAAGGACCGCGATATTCAGCGGTATCCAATAACTGTTGGATAATAATGTTATTTTTAAACTTGTCATTATCCCTGAATTTTTGCACCATTTCAAAAGTCGTGGGATTTATATCAACTTCCACCACCAAGAATATCCGGCTTATCCTGTCGTCAAGAATGCGGACCTGACGTATTAAATTCGCTTGAGAATATGGTCCGCTATCTCCCCACAGCATATCCCTCTGTTTTTTATTCAATTTCATAGATTTTCCACGATTATTTTTTCTATTACCGATTTCCTTTTGCTCGGTTGTGCGTCTTGCACAACATCTCACAATTTTTAGCCGAGGTTGTGCCGCCCTTGCTCCAAGCCGTTACATGGTCGGCATCCATTTCGCCTAGACTCCAAATTTTTTCTTTGTTGGCATCATGTCCAATGGCACAATGCGGACAGTTTGATTCACCTTTTTTCTCTGCTTTAGCGGTTTGTGTTGTATAAACCGCTTTTTTAGTTGCTTCATCAAAAAATCTAACCTCAAGTAATCTTGTATCAACAGAACCACCTAGAATAAATTCAAAGATACCTTTGCGGTTTTTGATATATGGATCGCCATACAGTTTACTAACCTCATCTGACACTTTAGCAGGATCATAAGCTTTCTTGTGATACTCCGCATACAGTCGTCCCCACTCAAGTCCGCACATCTCGCTTTCTACACCGGTAAATACACTAGAGATCCAATCAATCACACTGTTGAAATAATTTTTTAACTCATTGATATTTTTGTCGTTGCGATGAAGACTCATGTAATCATCAATATCTCCCTTACTCGCCCAGTCTAAAGCTCTCTCAAAAAATGCCTGTCGGTTTGCGCTGCCCTTTATGTACGCGCTCCATTTTTGAATATTGGCATTTTGGCTGTTGCTGAACTCCTCTTTACCTAGAGTAACAAATGGTCCGGAATAGATCGCATTTAACAATTCCTGTGGGACGAGCGGAACTCCAGCTATATTGATAGTCCTAAACCACTCTTTTATCTGGCTTTCTGTGCCTTCGCATTCATAAATGAGCAGTTTCGTTTCCAAAATCTTGACTTGCTTGTCTTTTGCTATACCGCCAAAATATTGCTCCATGCCGTTTTCGTCTTTGATAGCAAATTTGTCAGTCACAAAACGTCCAACACTGGTGATCCGTTGTTGCCCGTCCAAGACCTCCAGATTGTTTTCAGAAACCTTATTAAAATAGATCAAGCCTATTGGGTAACCTTTGAGTATTGATTCAATAACAGCCATCTCTCTTTTCCCGCCGTCGGAGGCATAGATATAGTTGCGCTGATACTCCGGCTGAATGGTGAGCTTGCCAGACAAACCAAATAGCCCCTTGCCCTCCAGTTCGTTATAGACGAACCCTTCACAAATATCTTTGACAGTGATGCCGGTTTTTAAAATTGTTTTCATAATTTTATTTTTAATTAATTTTTATCTTTTATTTTTTTCTCTACTTTTTTCTCTAATAACTTAATATTTTCCAAATATGATTTTTCAACAGGAGAGAGTGTTTTAGCTTGAAATTTTTTATACTCATTTTCTGCTTTTTCTATGGCTTTTTTATGTGTTACTTTTCCAGCGTCAGTTAAAACTCCTTCGCCGTAATCAAAAAGTAATTTATCTAAAGATGCAATATGATCTGCCATATGCATTATTTGCTGATCCATAGCGCGCAATTCTGCCAACTCAAAATATGCCGAGACAAGCCTGTTTAATTTTTCTAGCTCTCGCGCGGACAAATAATTTTTAGCAATTCTCACTTCTTCTAACACAGGTAAATCTCCCTCAAAAACCGTCAAACCCATAAATTCTTTATCGCTATTAGCGCGATTGTAAATAACTTCTGCTGCCGTTTCTTTATGCGCAGCATAGTGCAATTTGTTTTGCACAATTTTGAAAAACTTAATTGAATGTAAAGATTTTGGATTATAATCCGCGCTTGTGGCATAGAGATCTAAAACTTGCCGATACAACATCTTTTCGCTAGATCGAATATCACGAATGCGAGACAAGAGTTTCTTCCAATATAAGCCGCCACCATTGTTTTTCAAAAATTCATCATTCATAGTGAATCCTTGAATAAGGTATTCACTGATTCTGGCAGTCGCCCATTGACGGAACTTTGTGCCCTGTATGGATTTCACGCGATAACCGACGGAAATAATAACATCCAAATTATAAAAATTGGTCGGTTTGGTAGAAAAATCGGAATTTCCGATTTTTCTCACAGACTCAGCTTCATTTAGCTCTTTTTCGGCATAAATATTCAAAATATGCTCGTTAACCGTAGAACGGCTCTTATTGAAAAGTTTCGATATTTGATCAATAGTAAGCCAAACGGTCTCACCCTCAACACGCACCTCAATCCTAGTCGCCCCATCCGCGCCTTCATAAATAATTATCTCACCGGAATTATTGATATTTGTCATACTATTTTAATTTATATATTTTTCTTTCATTTTATTATTATTTTCTACAATAATAGATAATAATGTATTTTTCATTTTTTCTGTTAATTCATAAATCTCTTCATTTAAAATTTCTGATTCTTTTATCGTATTATCTATATTAGACAATGTTTCATTTTCAAAACCAGCCGTATTAATAAGATTATAATTTTCGTTATAATTAGTCATTGCCATTGAACAATTTGTTCCAATTTTATTAATTTTATCCACCATTAAATTCCAATCATTTTGAATATACTGAGAAAAATAAATTACTATATATGATCCAACAAGTTCTCTGTCTTTTTTAAGAAGATCTAAGGATAAAACATTATTCATATCAACAAACTTTTTATTTTTTTCTATTGCATTTTTTATATCCTTTATTGTCTGTAAATAATTTTGAGAATCATTCATCATTATAAATAATTTTCCTATAACAATAGCTGCTTTTTCTTCTACTGAGTTTTTTAAATTTAAATTAAAATTATATTTTCTTTCTTTTTTATTCTCTATAGCCGAAAATATTAAAGTAATCGCAGTAATAAAAACAACTAGAAAATTGGGTTCAATATTTAAGAAATATAGAACAAATCTAAAACAACTAGAAAATACATATGAAAAAAGTAGGATAAATAAAATTATTAAACTTATATATAATAAGTTTTTTTCAATATATTTAATATATTTTTTAATTTCTTTTTGCATAAATTCATTTTTATTCCCCAACTTTCTTATGCTTAATAAAAATTCTCTTAAATTTATTCTCTCCATTTATGACACAATGCGGATTTTTGCCGTCCCAAATTCCACCCGAAAAACCCTTGCCGTTATCTTCTGCCATTCCAATAATCTCAAACTGATCAGGATTGTATTTATCCAAAAAACTAATCGGCACGCCCATTACACCATCATAATCACTTGGAATTGCATCAGTAAATGAAACTTCTATGGCATCGTAATTGTCATATTTATCATACGACTTTTTGCCCTTAATTTCTTTGTGTTTGCTGTATTTCAAATTTTCTTTCATTGTCATAAGCGGTAATGGTTGATGACGGCGCCCATGGTCTAAGTTAGTAAACCAACAAATATTTCTAAATTTTACTAAACCGGTTTCTGGCATATAAACTCCCTCCCCGTATTCTTTAGCTAGAGGGGTGGAAAAATAAGCATTGCCAGCGTGAAAGCCATTACCAAGCCACATTTTATTTTCCTTTATCAAGGGAAATATTTCTTTATAAGTAATAGCGTTCATATTACCGATAATCACAAACTTCTTGTTATTATCAAAAAGTTGCTTAACATATTCGCGGAATAGACTGAACGGCGGATTTGTTACGACGATGTCGAATTGTTTTAGCAAATTTATACATTCATCGCTACGGAAGTCGCCGTCGCCTTCAAGTGGCGTCCATTCGTTGTGTTTGTTTGCCCTTAACTGCTTGGCGACATCCCTTAAGTTGAACTCGCCGTCGCCGTCTATGTCGCGCACATCGCTCACAATAAATTTGTTGGCGTTTACCTTAGGACGGCCCTGCCTACCGGCAGGCAGGCTTTTTGATTTTGTGAGAGTTTTATCATCGCCAAACAATCCCAGTTGCGTGTTGGCGACAGGCGAGGGCTTATAGCTCGTGGTGATAAGCTGTTTCAATCCAAGTTTGTTGAAATTGAGCACAAAATAGCGAAAAAAATTACTCTCAAACGGATCGTCGCAATTGCAATACACAACCTTGCCACGAAATACATTGGGGTTGTATTCCAAATACGCTTCAATCTCTTTTTGAATATCGCCGAACTGAGTATAAAACTCGTCATTCTTTGCTCTTTTTGCGTTTGTAAGATTACTGTTTGCCATAATTATTTTTCTTTGTGATTGTCGATGCCAATTTTCCAAACATTTTTTTCCAGGAAGGCTTCAATGGTTTGGCGTGTCGCCTTATTTATCAAATTAGAATGTGATAACTTATTTTCTTTCGCATAATCGACAAGTGTCATGATTTTCTTGCCTTCTAAATACGCTAATCTTTTGTGATAACTATTTGTAAGCGACTTTGCGACAATCTCTTCCATAATTTCAGTTTTGTCTTTCTCATCAAATTCCTTAAATGCGTCGTAATACTTTTCTCTATCAATGAATTTTATATTTATTGGCACATATCCATCTCGTATAAGTAAATAATTATTCAGTGCGCGCCCAATACGGCCATTTCCGTCACAGAAAGGATGTGTGTGCTCAAATGCAAGATGCAGTTTAGCAATACGTTTTATAATGTTTTCGTGACTGCTTGCGTTATACTCCGCAAGAATTTTCTCCAGTCGCGGTATTACTTCTTCCGATTTTGGAGCAATATGACTTCCAACCCGCACATATTCCCCGGTCTTTCTAAATCTACCGGCAATATCATCACGAATACTTGAAATAAGCATTTTATGAAGTGATAAAATTACATCAAGGTTCAGTTCTTGTTCTTTTGCTCGTTTATCTATATACGATGTTACGCGCGCTAAATTCTTCGCTTCAAATATTTCCCGCTCGCTAATAAACCTATCCAAGTCAATTTGGAGAAGTATTTTTTCGGTCTCTTCGAGAGTAAGCGTGCTATTTTCAATAGCATTTGAGTTGTATACCTGTTCGGCAACTTCCGCTTCGCTAATGAGCTTAATAAGAGCATCCTTGCCGGTAGATGCTTTATAGTATCTTTCCCTTAATGTATTAATTTTGTTGAATGCCGCGAGTGTCTTTGCCATATATTTTAAGTATAGTAATTTTCACTGTTTTGTCAACATAACCGTGAAAAACTGCTTAAAAAGTGCTCATTTTCACGGTTTTCTTCGTCTCGCCGACTTGCCCGCAAAAGCCTTGGTGTCGGCGGAGGCTTTCAAAATTTTCCAGCGAAGGCGGGTTACACTCCCTCCTTCTTCAACTCCTCCACTACTCCTCCACTATTTTTTTTGCCGTTTTTGAAAGCTTTGTCGGAATTTGGATATTTATTTTTATCATAATGTCGCCTCGGCTGTGTCTTCCTGTCGGTACGCCTTTGCTACGGATTCTCAATACTTCGCCGTGAGATACACCTTCCGGAATTTTCACAATAAGGTCACCGTCAAGAGTTTTTATTTTAACCTCGCTTCCCAAGATGGCTTCTGTCAGCTTGACATTGAGATCCATCAAAAGATTGCTTCCTTCTTTTCTAAAAATAGGGTGTTTCTCTACATGAAGCTTTATGTAGAGGTCGCCCGCCGTACCACCCCGCACCGCTTCTCCCGCTCCGCCAAGCCGGACCATCTCTCCGTTATCAACCCCTGACGGAATCTTAACAACGATTTCATCTTCACTTCTCAGAACACCGGCGCCTCGGCATTTATGGCATTTCTCGCGAGGGATTTTGCCTGTGCCATGGCAATTCGCGCACTCTTTTTGGGTGCTGAATGTTCCGAAGATTGACCGTTTGGTTTCGTGAATTCTGCCTTTGCCGTTGCAAATATCGCAAGTGACTGTATCCGAGCCGACTTTCGCTCCGCTTCCTTTACATTCGCTGCAAACTGAAGTTTTTGTTATAAGGATTTTTCTCTCCGCGCCGAAGATTGATTCAGAAAATAAAATAGCTAAGTCAATTGAGATATCCCTGCCTCTCTTCACTCTTTCTTTCCTGCCTCCGCCAAAAAGATCGCCGAAAATATCTCCGAGGTCAAAATCCTGAAAACCTCCCTGCTCCGCCTGTCCGGCAAAACCGGAGAAATCAAAATCGCCGAAGCCTCCGGCGCCTTGTCCGCCTTGGTACCCGCCACTGTTATTCCCACTTTTTCCGTAAGTGTCATATTCGGCCCTTTTCTTTTCATCAGACAAAATACTGTAAGCTTCGCTCGCTTCTTTAAATTTAGTAGAATCACCGCCTCCTTTGTCAGGATGGTATTTGTGCGCCAGTTTGCGAAAAGCTTTTTTAATTTCTTCGCTGTTCGCGCCTTTATCCACTCCTAAAATTTCATAGTAATCTTTTTTCATAGTGGTTTTATTATAATGCAAAAAATTCGCAACACAATACCATACCAGTTGCCGCCAAACGAATTTTCAAGATAAACAAAAATCTTTTACGACTTCGGCTGTTCTTCTTCGCCTCCCTCTCTGAATTCCGCGTCCTTTGTTTCGCCCTCCGTTTTATTTTCCCCTTGAGTGCCGCCAGCTTGCTGGCCTTGCTGTTGATTTTTCGCCATCGTTTCCCCTATTTTTTGCATTGAAGATGACAATTCTTCAGTCGCTTTTTTCAGATTATCAATTGATGTTTCATTTTTAGCTTTATTGATTTCAGCGATTTTATCTTCAATTTCCTTTACCAAATCGGCTGGCAATTTTTCTTTGTTATCCTTAAGGGATTTCTCCGCCGTGTAGACCATCTGCTCGGCGGTATTCTTCACATCAATTTCCTCTCTTTTCTTCTTATCTTCATCGCTGTGCGTTTCGGCGTCTTTAGTCATTTTTTCAATATCTTCTTTGGACAATCCGGATCGCGCCTCAATTCTTATGGACTGTTCTTTGCCGCTCGTTTTTTCTTTAGCTTTCACATTGAGTATTCCATTGGCATCCACATCAAAAACAACTTCAACTTGCGGCATGCCGCGAGGAGAAGGCGGAATACCGTCAAGAATAAATCTGCCGAGGTTTTTGTTGTCTTTAGCCATTGATCTTTCGCCTTGGACAATATTGATTTCAACCGAAGTCTGGTTGTCAGCGGCGGTTGAGAAAATTTGAGACCTTGAAGTCGGTATAGTTGTGTTTTTTTCAATCAGCTTAGTGGCGATTCCGCCCATAGTCTCAATTCCGAGAGAAAGAGGAATGACATCAAGCAAAAGAATGTCTTTCACATCCCCCTTGATAATCCCTCCTTGGATAGCCGCGCCGAGTGCCACGACTTCATCGGGGTTGATGGTCTTGTTAGGCTCCTTGCCGAAATAATCTTTAACGGCTTTGACTATCGCCGGCATTCTAGTCTGTCCGCCGACAAGAATTACCTCGTGGATTTCATTGATTTTGAAAGGAGAGGCGGACATGGCGCGCTTTGCAATCTCCATCGCTCGGTCAATGAATTCCTGCGTCAATGATTCAAGTTTCGCCCTATTCATCTTAACAAGCAAATGCTTAGGGCCTGTGGCATCTGAAGTTATGAACGGTATGTTTATTTCCGATTCAAGCGCGGTAGAAAGCTCTATCTTGGCTTTTTCCGCCGATTCGTCCAGTCTTTGAAGCGCCAAAGTGTCTTTTCTCAAATCTATGCCGTTTTCTTTTTTGAATTCATCAGCAAGCCAATTGATTATTTTCTGGTCAATGTCTTTTCCGCCCAAATGACTGTCGCCGTCCGTTGACTTCACTTCCACCACATCATCGCCTACCTCCAAGACAGAGATGTCAAAAGTCCCCCCGCCGAAGTCAAAAACGACAATCTTTTCATTTTTCTTTTTATTGAATCCGTAAGCGAGAGCGGCGGCTGTCGGTTCGTTTATTATTCTTTTGACATCCAGTCCGGCAATCTTTCCGGCATCTTTGGTCGCTTGCCGTTGAGAGTCGTTGAAATACGCCGGAACAGTGATAATCGCCTCCGTGATTTTCTCGCCGAGCTTCGCCTCAACATCGCTTTTAATTTTCTGGAGAATCATCGCCGAGATTTCTTCCGGTCTGTTATTCTTGTCCCCCATTTTTACCTCCACCCCGCCATTCTCAGACTTGTGAACATCGTAAGGCACGGCGGCTCTGTCTTTCTGCACAGCCGGGTCGTCAAATGTGTGTCCTATGAATCGCTTTATGCCGAAAATAGTATTTTTCGGATTCGTTACAGCCTGTCGTTTAGCCAAAAGTCCAACAAGCCTTTCTCCTGTTTTAGAGACAGCCACGATAGAAGGCGTAGTTCTAGCCCCTTCAATGTTCTCTATTATTTTCGGCTCGCCTCCTTCCATTATCGCCACCGCTGAGTTTGTTGTTCCAAGATCAATTCCAATTATTTTTGACATATTTTTTAAAAAATTAAATTTGATTTGTTAAACTTTGATTTTATTCTTTTAAATAAAATCCGCAACCCCGATCCGTTAAATTTTTAATTATTAAATTCGCTGATTGCTATTTACCTCCCGCATTTTCGCTGTTTTCTCCCTTGTGTTCGGCAACAACCACTATCGACGGATTTATCACCCTCCCATTCAGGCGATAACCCTTTTTTACTACTCGCATTATGACACCATCTTCTTCCTTGTCAAGCGTTGAGGCAAACGATTCGGCGGTATGGAAATTCGGATCAAATTTTTCCCCTTTGGGCGGATTTAATTCTTCCAGCCCTTTGTTTTTGAGCGCGCTTAAAAGTTGGTTATATATATATTCCACCCCTTTTCTCCACTCTTCCGGCAATGATTCCCAAGCTTTCCTGTTGGAAAAAGCCATTTCAAAGCTTTCCAAGACTGGAATTATATCGCCTATTAGCGCTTCGTTGGCAAATTTAACCAACTCCCTCTTTTCTTCCTCGCTTCTTTTTCTGAAATTCACGAAATCAGCCCGTTCTCTCTGCCAGCCGTTTAAATTCTCTTGTTTTTCCGTTTCCAGTTTTTTAACTTTTTCGCGCAATTTGGATAAAAGACGCGGAGTGTTTTCATCTTCTTCAGATACTATTTCTTCTTGTTCCGCAGTCTCACCGCCTTCCTCATTTTCATTATTTATATTTTTATTGTCGTCATTCATAAAACTATTTAGAAAAAATTAATATTTTATTATATAAATAAATTAACAGGTATTTTCTGTCTTGTCAAATTATTATATTCGGTATTTCAAACTGGATTCCCGCAGGAGACTGCCCTCCATGAAGACGACGGGGCGGGAATGGCAGAGGGAATGTAAGCCAACGCACTTTAAGCAACAATTACAGATGTTGAAAATACGCAAAATACTCTATCTAAAAATCGCAATAATTCTTTAATGGATAAAAATACTATCGCTTGGACCATTGCGGAGCTTTTCTGGCTTTTTTCAAACCAAATTTTCTTCTCTCTTTCGCCCTTGGATCTCGTTTCAGAAATCCTAGACCTTTTATCTTCTTCCTTAGTTCTTTGTCGTATATTATAAGCGCTCTTGCGATTCCCAACCTTAACGCTTCCGCTTGAGAACTTACCCCCCCTCCTTTTATCTTCGCGGAAACGCTGAAATGCGTCGGCGTTTTGGATTTGGTCAGAGCTTCGCTCGCAATTTCGGACAGCTCTTTCACCTTGAAATAATCTTCCAAGCTTTTGTCGTTGACAATAAAAGCATTTTTTGCGCTTTCTGTGATTCTGACTCTGGCGGTGGCGGTTTTTCTCCTACCAACGGCTTCTATGTAGGTTTTGTTTTCCATTTTTGAATCTTTTGCTATTTTATTTTCTTCGTTTTTAGTGGCCACCATATTATTCTGTTATCGTTAAGTTGTTCAACATCTTCGCTCTTAATTTATTGGAAGGCAACATTCCGTATATCGCCAATTTTAAAACTTCCCTGAATCCCTTTCTGCCAATCAATTTTTCCATACTTTCTTTCTTGAGTCCGCCCGGATAACCCGAAAAAGAGGCGTAATCTTTTTCCTTTTTCTTTTTGGAATCAATCTGCAGCTTGGAAGCGTTGGTGATTTTGACGGAAATTTCGGGAATGGCGTTTCTTTGTTGGTTTGTCAAATTCTTGCCCATCAGAAATACAGCCACCTCGCTAGCCACCCTGCCCAGTTTCTTTCCTTTTGCGTCTATTTCTATTATTTTATTCATATTATTGATATTGATACTAAAAATTATTATCCGAAAAATATTATACAAACTCAATCTGAGCCATTAAAGCGCCGTCGCTTTTCCTCGGATTTAATTTTATTATTCTGGTATAGCCGCCTTTCCTGTCTTTGTAGGACGCCGCTATCTCACCCGCGAGTTTTTTCGCGTTATCTTTTCCCACTTTGGCGGAAAGAATTCGGAGCGCGTTCACATTTCCCTTTTTTGAAATAGTAACGAATTTGTCCATAACCGGGCGAAGCTCTCTGGCTCTCGCCAAAGTCGTTTTTATCTTTTTGCTCTCAATCAAAGAGGCGGCAAGAGACTTGAGAAGCGCTCTTCTCTGGTTTCTTTCTCTTCCCAATGTTCTCATTGATTTGTGGTGTTTCATATTGCAAATTTATATCTTTCAATTTTATCTGAAATGCGTCTTAAAATATCTTATTTTGCGCTTATTTCAGCGTGATGCCGAAATTGGACAAAGCTTTTTTTATTTCTTGAATTCCTTTCGCTCCAAGACCTTCAATTTCCAAAAGGTCTTTTTCTTTCTTTCTGGCCAGTCCGCCGACAGTTCTTATGTTGGCGTTGGAAAGAGCTTTGGCGGTTCTTGCGGAAAGATCAACTGATTCTATTCTTGTTTTTAGAAATTCCACATCCATTTCCTTGCTTTCCTCCGTCTCTTTCGTTGGCCGCGTTTCTTCTTCCTTCGGCTCTTCCGGCTCTTCAAAGCCGATGATAGCTTTAAGCTGTTTAATCATAATTTGAATGGAAATTTCCAAAGCTTCCTTTGGAGAAATAGTGCCGTCGGTTTCTATGAAGATTCTCAAGCGATTAAAATCCGTCCTGTCTCCGACTCTCATATTTTCAACTTCGTAATTCACTCTTCTGATGGGAGTAAACGAAGCGTCAAGAGCAATCGCGCCTATTTCAACTCTGTCTTTCTGGAGAATTTCTTTGGGAACATAGCCGAGTCCTCTTTCCACTCGCATTTCAATTGAGAGCTCCGTATTTTTGTCGGTAATGCTCGCTATGTGCAAATCCTTATTCAATATTTCAACTTGTCCAGGAGCGTCTATGTCGCCGGCTTTGACATTCTTCACTCCTTTGACTTTAAGATTGAGAATTTGAGGCTCGTCCGTAAGCATTTTCACTCTTATGTTTTTCAAATTAAGAAGAATATTTATGACATCTTCTTTGACTCCGTCTATTGAGGAAAATTCATGACTGACACCTTTAATCTTTACCGAGGTTATTGCCGCCCCAGGCAAAGACAACAATATGATTCTTCTGAGAGAATTACCCAAAGTATGACCGTAACCGGGATAAAATCCGTCAATCTCGTATACCCCGCTTGAATCTTTTTCTTGGATTATTTTCGGCTTTGAAGGCAAAATTATATTATTGTCGATCATATATGTTTCTTCTGGTTATTTTTAATCAAATAATAAAAATCAATTATGTATTATTTTTGCGATTTATGCAAGTCTGTTCTTATCGGCTGTAAAATTGCAGAACTGAAGCAACATTGAACATTATTTCAGTGTTCGCGAGTTTTGGCATTCCTTGAATGTCATAAGACTTGCTTCCAGCGTCATATTTGAGCCAGGAAGGATAATTATGCTCCTTGATTTTCTTCTCTAGATCCGCGAAAAGCTTGCTTTTCAGGCTTCTCTGGCTCACACCGATTTTATCCCCCATAGTGGCATTATAAGAAGGTATGTTGTTCCTTCTTCCGTTAACGGTAATATGGCCGTGAGAAACCATTTGCCTCGCGGCTTGCCGCGAACCAGCGAGACCGAGGCGATAGACGACATTGTCCAATCTTGATTCAAGAATCCCAACGAGAGAATCCGGCGAATTGCCTCCTTTTTTATTTATTATACCTTTTACGTATTTTGAAAATTGCCTTTCGTTTACTCCGTAAGTAAAACGCGCTTTCTGTTTCTCAAGAAGCTGAAGGCCAAAATCGCTTTTGGGCCTGCCTCTCTTGTCCGAGCCTTTTTTTCTCGCCTGACGCAACGCGAATTTCGCGGTTTGGGTCTTATCAAAGATATGCGCTCCTAACTTCTTTGCTTTTTTGTATCTTGGTCCAATTAACATATTTATAAATATTAAAAAATTATTGAAAAATCAAACTAAAAATTTACACCCTTCTCGGTTTTTTAGGCTTAGGGCCGTTATGCGGAACGGGAGTCACATCCTTGACTCCGATAAGGTCTATGCCCTTTGATAAAAAACCTCGCACAGACGATTCTCTTCCTGATCCGACGCCTTTTATAACCACTTCCACCGCCTTAATTCCCATATCGTTCGCCTTTTCTCCGATGAGTTCTCCTATTTTGGCGGCCGCGAACGGCGTGCCTTTTTTCGCCCCTTTGAACCCAAGAGAACCACTCGATGACCAAGCCAAAGCGTTGCCTTTCGGGTCGGTGAGAAGGATTTTTGTGTTGTTGTAAGTGGACTGAACATAAAGAATTCCCGTTTCCAGCTTTTTCTTGCCGGACTTCGGTTCGGCCTGGCTTTTCGCGCCGGACGAAACTTCTCCTTCTTCTTTTTTTACTATTCTTTTTTTACCCATAAATTTTTAAATGATTATTTCTTTTCTTCTTTCCTTCTGCCGGTACCAGCGGTCTTTCTCACGTTGCCGCGCAAAGTTCTTGAATTGGTCTTCGTCCTTTGTCCGCGTGACGGCAATCTTTTCATATGTCTTGTCCCGCGATAAGATTTTATGTCTTTAAGCCGCTTTATATTTGAAGAAACTTCTCTTTTCAAATCTCCTTCTATTTTGTAAGCTTCCACGATTTTTCTGATCTCGTTTTCTTCTTCGGGAGTTAATTGGTTCGGTTTCTTGCTGTACGCGACTTTTGATTTATCCAATATTTCGTGGGCTCTGGATCTGGCTATGCCATAAACCGAAGTAAGACCTACTTCCAGTCTTTTGTTTTCAGGTATCGTTATGCCGGCAATTCTCATATTTATGTAAGTTTGATTTTTTAAAATAAATTAACCCTGTCTCTGCTTATGTCTCGGGTTAGCGCTACATATTACATAGACATAGCCTTTTCTGCGCACCGTCTTGCATTTGGAACATATCTTTTTTACTGATGATTTTACTTTCATGTTTTTATTGTAGGTTGCCGCGCCCGCAACGCCTGAGCAGACTCATGCTTGCGATGACAGGCGGATAGGTTGTAAATTCAAAAAATTAATTTCTTCTCTACGGTCTAACCGCCTAAAACCTAATACCGGCTAGTTTCTTTTAACGATTCTTCCCTTACCACCATATTCATCAAGTTCAACTACGACTTTGTCTCCTATTAAAACCCTTATCCTGTTCATCCTCATCTTTCCCGAAAGATAAGCAAGTATCTCGCTTCCGCCGCCATCAAGCTTCACTTTAAACAAGGTATTGGGAAAAGCCTCTACCACTATCCCGCCCGTGGCCACTTTTTCCTTTGCTTTTTTATTTTCCATTACTTTAAAACAGCAAACACTATGTTAGCAAATTGCCATATGATTAGTCAAGCAAATAAGTTGAAAGTTATCAAGTTCACTTTGAATTACGAAACTATCACATTACCGCATTGTCTTTGCGAGCGAAGCGAAGCAATCCATTATTACGCGCGGTAAACTCTGGATTGCCACGCCGGAGTACCGGCTCGCAAAGACGGAAAATGAGGGTTTCGTAATTCAAAGAAGTTCATAAAGTTTATAAAGCAGAGACAGAAATAAAGAACGGAACGAAAAGTCGCGGTGATAAAATTATTTTTTGACGCTGAAATTTTCAATTTTTATTTTTTCCGGCTTGCTTGGAAAAGATCTTTTCCAATAAGGCCTTACTTGAGCGCGCACTTCCGCGATTCCGAGAAAAGACGATATGATGCGATTTAAATCGCTCTTTCGCTGACCGGCGAGACTTTTCTGCAAGAGAGCCTCGTCATAAGTCCAAATGACATCCGCTCCGCCTTTCAAAGAAAGACTCAACGAATCGCCTTCCCAAGGGGGTTTCGCGCTGGAATTGTCGGACAAGCTGACGCCGGTATTGTCATCTAAAACCAAATTGACAGGCACGCCGTCATAATCAGGAAGTTTATTTTTTACCACATAAGAGTTTAATTCGGCTTCGTCAAAAATTATTCCGTGGAAAGCGGCATTTTCATTGATTTCAATTTTATCAGCGCCCAGAAACTTGTCAGGCAAAGAAGCGTAATCTGAATAATAATAAGCGTCAGCAAGAAGGACGGAAGATTGGGGTTTGATGGCATAAGCTTCTTTAAGAAGTTCGGATTTGATATCGGCCCTTAATTCTTTTCTGGCTTCGTCCAATATTTTCGCCGGCACTTTTTTAACCAAACCGCTTGAACCTCCCGCTATGTCAGTCTTGAGTCGCGCGTAGAAAAAGTTGTATTTTTTGCCGCCCCTGAAACCCGCGATTTTAAAATCTCCCTTGAGATCTGAAACTTTCATATTGTATTTTTCACCGGGCTCATCCGCGAAGATGAGTGTTTCAACGCTTCCCGGAACCTTCTTGCCTCCAACCAGCTTGATGCCGGGCACAATGATTGATTTGGGTATTTTATAAATCAGACCTTCTTCGGATTCAAATCTGGTGTTTATGATAAGCCTTTGAGTCGCCTCGCTGAAATTATTGTATACCACGATTTTCCCGCTCGCCTTAATCTTAAGATTTTCCGTTTCCGTCGCTTCAAGCTGTTTTGACATTTTTTTCTGCAGAGTCATCACCTCGTATCGGAGTTCGCCGGGAAGAGCATTCTTTTTGGCTATGTAAGTGTCGTTGAACGCAATGCGGGCAGTCTTGGGAATTACGGTCACTGTCGCCGTTGAAAAGAAAGATGTTACTGAAAACAGCAAAAAAATTATGGATAACAATGCTATTGTCCAAATTATCATCTTTGGAGCATTTCTTTTTTTTATTTCCTTCTGCGTTTCCTGACTCGCCGGCTCCGCTTTCTTTTTTTCTTCAAACTCATTCGCTTCCATTTTCCTCGCCTTGCTCTGCGTCGGACGCCTTCTTCTTTCAATGGATACTTGCCTAATGGATCTTCTGTTGTTTACCACTACGTCTTGTATGATGTTTTTTGCCATTTTATTTTGTGTTAAATATCTTGTTCAAGAATACACATTCCAGTTCCGCGAATGGTTCTTTCTCAATCTCCTTGTCTGACAGGCAGTATTCGCAGAGGCTTTTATTATTTAATACTATAACATTAAAAGATTCTTCTGTCATTGAAAACTGGCTGAACTTTTCTTCTTTTAATTTTTTAGCCAGAAATTCGCTAAACTCATTATCTGTCATAATAAAAATTGTTCTTGGAACATACATATTGAGTGAAAGAGAAGTCAAAACAGAATGGAATTTTTCCAACCAAATTTTAAGCGATTTATCCATAGTCGCTTGAACTTTTTGCGAGGTCACGCTGTCGCATTTGCCGTTAATATGCAAATTTATGAGAGAGCAGGATTCATCGCCTGAAAGGAGGAGGTCTTTAGACGTCTGCCGCACAAAAAAATTTTCCCCCACCGGAAAAGAAACGCTCTCCGCGAAAATATTGTCTTTTATTATTGACAAGTCCGTTAATTCCCCGTGAGTATCAATAAATATGAAATTTTCTTTGTCGGAATATATTTCCCGGATTGCAGAAAAAGCAGAGATAGCGAATGAATGGAAATCCGAGATGTGAAAATTGAAATACTTGCGCGCAACATAATTCAATTCTTTCAGCACATATTCCGGTGCTGAAGTCATAAAAAAAGCAAGCTCAGCATCTTTAGCTTTTTTGCCGAAGATTTCCGCCGTTCTATAGCCGTTTAATTTCGCGTCAATTATTTTCTTTTCAATTATCTTTGAGCCTTTAACCGAATCATCCGATAAAAACTTCCTCTCTTGTTCATTTATTACGCCTTCAATCAAATCGACGGTTATTTCAAAAGGCTTATCTTTTTTTATTTTTATTATTTTAGTCTGCGATACGCACCACGGCGAACATAATACATAGAAAGCATTGCTTATCCTGTGATTTCTCAAACCGGTGAAATTCAAATGGAGCAGCCCGCGCTTCTGAATGTCCTGAAGTGCGGAATCAAACGCTTTGACCATAAGCTTGAAATATCTTTCCAAATCAATATTCTTCTGAAATGATATGGGGGCTTTTGTCGCGTAAATTATTTCCGGTTTTGATACTTTAGAAAATCTGACGAGATGCGCATCCACGCTCCCGCTCCCTATGTGAAAGACAGCGGAAACTTCTTCGCTTTTCTTATTGAAAAATGAAAATAGCGACATATATGAAATTATAACACAAGGACAGTCAACTCAACAATTATAAGAAGGTTATTGTGGTTAGGTGCTAGTTTATAGGTTTAATGAAGATTGCGAATTAGAAATTGAAAATTTCTTTTATTAAGACCATAAACTAACAACTATAAACTAAAACCTTATAGCAGAATTTGACAAAATTTTTACGAGGATTAATATAATACTTTCTTTAATATTAAGGAAATAGTTCTTTCAAAAAGGAGGTGGTTATTAATCCATAAGCGCATTTATCATACCGGTAGGATTAAGATTTTTCACTTTTAATTTTTTAATTTTAAGGAGAAAGGCATTGAAACTTAACACTCTTAATGTGAGTATTTTTTCACTTATTTTAAAAGATCGAGGCGTAGATATGGACCGACTAAAAGAAACACTTGAAAATACCGCTACGGCTCATAAAAATGTTTACCTGCAGGGCGAAGCGTATATGATGGGTAATTGTTTTTATTATCTGGAATCTTCCGGTGATAAACTTCACATCGCGACAAGATACAATAAGTATCCCGATATAGAAACTCTCATAAAAAAGGATGCGTTGATTGCATTCTTGATTGCATTATTTAGATCGAGACCGCAAAACTTTAATATAAAATTTGGAAAAATTGAGGTGTTATGGCCTCAATGGAAAGAAAAACCCGGTTTTGTTTTGGCAAAATATCTTTGCAGAGAAAACGACAAGTGTTGCGTTTAAATTAAATAGACATCTCTCATTTATATTTAATATGCTACCAGAAGATCTTCGGATCTCTGGTAGCATTTTTTTGTAAATTTTAGAGAGAGTAATCCAAGGGAACTCATTGGAAAGCTTAATTTTGAAAATTACTCCAAGACCGCCTTGATTCTTCTTACGCCGGCCGAGACCGCTTCTTCTTTGATTATTTTGAAGTGTCCCAGCTTGCCGGTATTTTCGGTATGAGGTCCGCCGCAAAGCTCCATACTGAAAATTCCCCGCTCTTCATCTCCGATTTTATATACTTTCACCACTTCGCCGTATTTCTCGCCAAAGACGCCGAGCGCTCCGGCTGTCTTAGCTTCGCCTATATTCATCTCTTTGAAACTTATCGGGAGCGATTCTTTTATTTTTTGATTCACGATATCTTCAACTTTCTTTTTTTCTTCCTCGGACATTTTGCCGTCGTGCGAGAAGTCAAAACGAAGCCGTTCGGCTGTTATGTTGCTTCCCTTTTGCAAGACATGATCGCCCAAAACATCGCGCAAAGCCGCATGCAAAAGATGCGTCGCAGTGTGATATTTGATTGACTCCTCGCCCATGTCGGCCAAACCTCCTTTGAATTTTTGCTCCGAACCTGCGCGCGAAAGATCATAATGTTTCTTCATTTCAGCTTCAAACGCGAACCAGTCCACCTCAATTTTTCGTTCTTTGGCGATTTCTTCTATGAGCTCGCGCGGAAAGCCGTATGTTGTAACCAATTCAAAAGCAGATTGTCCAGATAGTTGAAAATCCGCGCTTACATAATTTTCAAAAACCTTTAATCCACGCGCCAGACTCCCGCGAAATTTTTTTTCCTCTTTTTCAATCTCCTTAATAATCACACTAGAATTATCAGCAACATTTCTGTAAATTTTTTCATATTTTTGAATAACAGCATTGGCAATATCATTGATCCCTCCTTCTTTTATTTTCAAAATGTCGGAATATCTTACCGCTCTTCTTAAAAGCCTTCTTAAAACATAACCTCGGTCGGTGTTTGACGGCATTACCCCATCGGCAATTATAAAAACTGAAGCTCTGATGTGATCAGCAACAATTCTCTTCGCTCTCAAAGCCTCTTTGTCAGATAATTTAGCCGAATCAACATTGCTTAAATCTTCAACTTTTTCAATTAAAGGCGCTAGTAAATCCGTCTCAAATATATTGTTTTTTTTCTGAACCACCATAGCCACTCTTTCAAGACCAGACCCAGTATCAACATTTTTATTTTTCAATTTGCCTATCACTTTGCCATCTTTCATTTCATATTCCATAAAGACATCATTCCAAATCTCCACCACCTGCTGTTTTTCGTCGGCCTTAAAAAATTCTTCTTTTGTCTTGATATTGAGACCTTTATCCGTTATATCATAAAACATTTCCGTGTCCGGACCTGATGGTCCGCTGTCGCCGGCGCTCCACCAGTTGGATTTCGCGCTCATAAAATATATTTTATCCTCTGGCATTCCCAGACTTTTCCAAATTTTGAAAGACTCATCGTCCCTTGACGCCTTCTCATCTCCTTCAAAAACCGTCACATACAAACGCGAAGGATTGAGACCGAGTCCTTCTTCCTTGGAAGTTAAAAATTCATAACTCCATTTGATAGCATCTTCTTTGAAATAGTCGCCCAAAGACCAGTTTCCAAGCATTTCAAAAAAAGTCGCGTGGGTATTGTCGCCAACTTCGTCAATATCCACCGTCCTCAAAGATTTCTGCGAATTGGCGAGCATCTTCCCCAATGGATGAGTCTGCCCGAGAATATACGGCACAAGAGGATGCATTCCGGCCGTTGTAAACAAAACAGAAGGATCATTTTCCGGCACAAGCGATGCCGAAGGGATTATCTTATGCCCCTTTTTTTCAAAAAATTTTAAAAATCTCGTTCGTATTTCTTCAGATGAAAGCATTGTGATGTTGCGTAAATTGTATAAAAAAATTAAAAACTTATAACTTTATTACCCCGAATTACGAAATGCAAAAATTTATAGGTCTATTGAGCAAAAACATTTAAAAAAACAAATAGCTTTTATAACCCGAGGACCTGAATTTTTGCATTTCGTAATTCGGGGTTCATTATACTCTGAAAATACAATTATTATCAATCAGCCAAACAAAAACCCGACCGTTAGGTCGGGTTTTTGTTTGAGGCGATTATGAGAACAAACTATTTTTAGTAGCCCATTCTGTCTCCGCCTCTATTACCACCTCTGTCGCTACCACCCCTGTCAAAGCCTCCCCTTCTTGGAGGTCTCTCTGCCATAGGCTTCGCTTCGTTTACAGTAAGCTTTCGTCCGTCAAGATCCAAACCGTTCATTGAATCAATCGCTTTAAGCGCTTCATCATCGTTCGGCATAGAGACGAAACCAAAACCTCTGGATCTGCCGGTCATTTTGTCCGTAATGATGTTGGCTGAATCAACCGCTCCCACTTTCGAGAAAGCGTCTTTCAAGCCGTCATCAGTCATTCCGTAAGACAAATTTCCGACATACAATTTCTTTGCCATATGCTAACTTAATTTATTCTTATAAATCATCGATAGAGCGACCCCTTCCCATATGGCTAAGAAAAACTTAAACCCTTGAGAACATCTCCCGATTTAAATATTATACTCCGTATTCAAATAAAAGCAAGTACTTGTACAGTATCTATTCACGCCTCCATCTGTCATTCCCGTAAAGACGGGAATCTAGGTCCTCATTGATTGAATCTGGATTCCCATCCCCGATCGCGGCGAGGACAAGCTTTCATGGGAATGACATAAAAAACACAAGGGGCATAAAAGAGTCGTGAGCAGATACCCTTTTTTCTACAAAGGATTTTGCGGCAAAATGGGTCAAGTGTCTATGCTTGACCCATTTTTTTATTATCAATCTGTGAATTACGAAATGCAAAAATTTAGGTCCTCGGGTCGCAAAACCTCTTTGTCTTCTAAATGTTTTTGCTCAACCAGACCTAAATTTTTGCATTTCGTAATTCAAGGTATCAATTTACAATCATCACAACTCCTGCACATCCGGAGAGATAGGCTTGGCTTTCCAAATTTTCTTATGCATAGTTTTCCATATTTCATCCGCTTCTCTGCTCTTCAAAAGTTTTAGAGTCAAGATAAGCGCGAATATGCCGACTAATCCGGAAAACAAACCTTGAGAAAATATGCCGATGAGCGTATTGAGATTAAAGATGTTATCAAAAATATTAAGGCTTAAATAAGCGGCAAAGCCCATAATGATTGAGGCGCTGAAACTCTGGAATAATGTCTTGGCGATTGCTTTGAAAAAATCGGGAAAATCTCTGTGAAAATAAATTCCAAGAAGAACGCAATTGGCGACAAGAGCGAGGGAGTATCCGAGCGGGAGCATCAAGACCGCCGTTCCTGAAATATCGTCCACCCTAAGCAGAGACTCAATAAAATATCGGAACATTGGAAAATTGTTGAATATTGCGATGAGAATAAAGGAAAATAAAATTATCATCGCGCCGGAAAACAAGCCCGTAAAGAGAGGTTTTTTCGTATTGCCCATCGCGTAATAACCTCTTACAAACAAGAGCACCATACTTTGAGCGACTATTGATATGGTAAACAGAGCGAGCGCGGCGGCCGTGAGTCTGGTATCTTCCCAGCTGAATTTGCCCGCACCTAAAATAGTTCTCACTATTTGAGCGCGGAGGACTATAAACAAAACGCTCACGGGAATTGACCAAAATATAATATGTCTTGATGAAACAATAATCTGCCGCAAGAAATTATCTCTTTGTCCTGACGAAAAAAGCCGCGATAAAGTGGGAAAAGCCGCGATTGAATAACTGACCCCTATTATTGAAAGGGGCACGGACTGTAAATTCAAAGAAAAATTAAACACGGAAATTGATCCTTCGGTCATTCTGGAAGCGATAGAAATCAAAAAAATCAGTCCTATTTGGTGTATGCCGAGAGTAATCGTTCTTGGGACAGATAAAAATACGACTCTTCTTATTTCAGCGTAATCAATAGAAAATGAAAATCTGGGAATAAGACCTTGCTTCCGGACAAAAGGTATCTGTATGGAAAAATGAAAAATGGCTCCCAGAATCACTCCGAAAACAAGGCCTTTCAGGCCGAATATCGGATAAAAAAACAAAATTCCGATTATAATTCCAATATTATAAAAAAGCGGGCTTAAACCGTATATTAAAAATCGGCGATAGACTTGAGTGATGCTCGCGAAGAAATTTGAAAGTCCCAAAAATACTGGCGACAAAAGCAAAATGCGAGCGATTGTTATAAGCTCCGACATCTTATCCGTTTCGTTTAGACCGGAAAAAATAAGCGGGACAAGATATGGCATTAAAAAATAAGCCAAAAGACTGACCCCGAATATCAAAATGAAAAAGAAAGAAAATATGTTATCAATGAATTTCTTGCCGAGAACTGCGCCTTGATCCAATTTTTCAATGAGGAATGGAACGAGAACGGAAATTGAAACGATGGAAGCCACGGTGACAAATATAAAATCAGGTATCCGAAATGCCGCGTAATAAATATCAAGGGTACTACTCGCGCCGAAAGAGTACGCGAGAAGCCTGTCCCTGATTAATCCCAAAATCTGGGACATAATCGCGAAAAACGCCAAAAGATAAGCGGCCTCATGAAGTCCGCTTATCTCCCTGTGAAAAATTTTTAATACAGTTTTTACCATCTTCGCGAGAAAAATTGATTATCTGATTATCTATTTGTAAATCACGAAACTCTTACTCGGCGCGCTGTTTTTAATGTCCATATTTTTTGAAGCTTAAAAAATCCTGAAGTTTTCGTCCAGCACCAGTTTTGTTTGTGCAATTTTCCATAGATCAAAACTGGCACCGGACTCAAAACCTCCCGAAAACAGCGCGCCTCGACAAGTTTCATAATTCACGGTTATCTCTGTTTTGCCTCTTTCTTCTTTGTTTCTTTCAGCCCATCTTCCTTCACCGGCAAATTTTTTCTTTTTTCAGGCTTATCGTCAATCGGCGGCGCGGCGTTCGCGAACGGCGCTCTTCCATCTCTCAAATTCTTTAAAATAAACTCAACCTCTTTGTTGTCGGGATTGAGCGATTGAACCGATTCAAATTGCCTTATCGCATCAATTGTTTTTCCCAAATTGTAATAACTTAGACCGAGAAAGTAGCGCGCGTTGGAATAGGAAGGACTAATGGCCACAGCTTTTTCAAAAGCTTCTGCCGCTCCTTTATAATTTTTTTCTTTGTCGCTGTATTTAAGAACGCCCAATTGGAAATACGCGACGGGATTATCGGAGGCCAGAATTGAACCCGCTTCAACGAGTTTAATCGCTTCTTTTATATTGCCCTCCGCTATTTCAATCTGAGCCAGAAGAAACACCGCGTCCGTATAATTATTTTTCAATTGAAGAGATTTTATTGCGTATTCTTTCGCTTTGATGTTGTTTTTGTTGGAAGTTTCAAGTCTGGCAAGCGTTAAATTGATAAGCGGACTTTTCGGATTCAAACTCAAAGCTTTATTATAATTTTCGTAAGCTATTTTGTAGGCTCCCTCCATTGGCACAATCGACTCATATACCCGCCCGGCGGTGAGATAATTTTGATAATTCAAGCCGTCGTAATCAATGGCCGCTTTTGAACTTTTAATCATATTTTGAAATATTGATTGAAACTGGTTGTTCAGAGCTTCTTTTGTGAGATCTTTCCGCGAAGACAAAGAATTTAATCGGGCAAGAGAAATATCGGATAACAATCTGTAATAAGAATCGCTCTTTGAAAAAGAAGCCGCCTTTACCGCGTATCTTTCGGCATCATCAAGATTGCCGGAGCCGTTCAGAGAATTCAGAGACTTTTGAAAATAAATATTGGAAAAGAATTTTTGAAAATAAACATAACTTCCAGTGATTGAAGATATGATTATAATCGCCAAAATGGACACGAAGATGAAATTTCGGCGCGAATTGCTTAAGAAAGCAAGCCTCTTCAAGGGTATTAAATTCTCGCTCGCAAGAACGCTGATAAAAAGCCCCGTGAAAAAGAAGGTCAGAAAAAATATGACGGCGCTCGGAACATAAAACACATTGACTATCCACAAATAAAGGCTAGCTAAAAATGAGGAAACTATCAGATAGCGTGAAAATGAATTTCCGACTTTGATAAAAATATTCTTAAACCCGATATAAAGAAATAATCCGAAGAAAATAATCCAGGAAATCATACCCAATATTCCGGTCGTGGTTATAAAAGTCGGGATGATGCCGACTCCGTAACTAAAGTCAAAATTCCAAAAAATCGTATTGTTGATTCCGTCTGATTTAAACAGAAGCCAGTCATTTAAAAACTTGTTAGGCCCTGAACCCAAAACTGGATTTTTCTTGAAACTTCCTTTCAAAATTTCCGAAGTCCCACGGAAAGACGGTCTGACTTCAATATGGGAGACCTTGAAATAATCAGCCATTGAGTCGCCGATAATATGTTTGCTTCTAAACCCGTCAATAATGAATAGCGTTGATATTATGAGAAAGAAGAGAACAAAATAAGGCGTCCTTTTGGAACCTCCCGACGAATTCTCGGACTTGGTCGTTTCACCTCTCATTTTTAAGGAAATGGAGTAAATAAAGAAAATGAGAGCGAAGAAGCCGATTGTAAACCAAACGACCTTAAAATTGATCAAAGCTATGAAAAATAGCGAGGCTATGGAAATAAAATACAGAAAAAACCTCATCATCTTGCTGAATTTGGTAAGCTCAATCGTGACAACCGAAAGAAGGGCGACGAGGCCGAAATAAATACCAAGATCGTTCCATTTGCCTATCATATTGGAAGTAATGTCTTTGAAAACTCCCAAGGACAGAAAATCAGCGCCTGATAAAAGTCTAGCCGTTTGAAATAAAAATACGATAAGGGATGAAATTATCAAACATATGTAAGAATAAAATATTCTGTCTCTTGTTTTAAAAACAGACGAAACCATAAACATAAGGGCGAACCCGATAAAAACCAGACCGAAAGTTCCCAACTCAAAACCCTGCCCAAAGAGCGAATTCATCTTGCTTCCGGAAAACATCGCCGACAAAAAATAAATGAGGATTATAAAGAAAGCGCTTGGAAAGAGGGCGGTTGAGGAAAATTCAAATTTCCCTTCTTTGATTCCAGACAGACTCCAAAAAACCAAAGAAATCAGGACACCTAAAACCATTATCAAAACTTTGCTCAATTCAAGTAAGGTGAATTGAGACGGTATAAAAAATAATGGCAGCAAAAAAGCGCTTACGAGCAAAGAAATGTAAGAAATTTTTTCAGAACGATAATATTTTTTCAGAGGCTTTGTTTCTTGATTGGACGGATTGCCGATTTTTATTTCTATTTTGTTTTCTTCCATATTATTTTTTATAAAATAACTTTGTAATAAATTATTAGCTATTAGTTAATATTATATCAAATGCAATCGCATTATCAAATTTGACAGTTGGAAAAGGGTAAAATAAATTCAAACCCCCTTAATCCCCCTTGTCAGGGGGAAAACTGAACTCCCCCTGATAAAGGGGGGGGTTGGGAGGGGTTGGTTTTCTTGGAGATTTTGGCTATCTCGTCTTTTTCGGCAATTCAAACCCTCATTCAAACAGGAAAATCAAAACCGCTCCACTTGTATGGAACGGTTTTGATTTAATGCCTTTGCGCCTATAAGCCGAATTCTGTCTACTCCGCATTGTGCGAAATTGTATAGCCATTTATCTAGGTCCAGCGTTACCGCTGGACTCAAGCGGCACTTCCCCCGACATTACATCGGGAGACACGGCCTTGCACCCGGGTAAGGATTTTGCCGTTGCACCCCAGCCCCAGTTTTGAATTATCGAAAAATCAATCTCTCAAAACTGGAGCTGGACTACGCCTCCTTTCGGAAGCGCCCAAACATCTTTCGATGTTTGGCGTCTCTGTTCGCACCTCTTGGATTGCTCCAGACGGGCGTTACCCGCTACCCTGTTTCCCTCCCCAGTTTTAGACTATAGAAATTTCGAGAGCCTAAAACTGGGGAGGGAGAGTGTTCGGACTTTCCTCTAAGCTCCGAGCAAGTCGGAACTCAGTGGCTATCCGGCGCAAAGACGGAAATAATATACAATAAAAGCAAAAAGGTCGCAAATGTCTTCGTTGCGCCCACTCACGCTTCCTTCTGTCATTCCCTTGAAAAAATTCGCCCCATTAGTGACTGAAACTGGATCCCCGCATTCGCGGGAGCCTGCCCTCGTACTTGATACGAGGGATGACAGACGGAATGAAAGAAATATGGGGGAGGTGTGAGCAAAATACTCTTCGTCTGCGCGGTGTCCTAGTAAAGACTAAATAAAAAAAATAAATGTGTATCTTAATTCAGCGATAGCAGAATTAAGATACACATTTTTATTTTCCGTTGTTTTACTGTGTTTTAATAAAAAATGAATCCGTCAAAATTTTGACGGATTCATGAGACCTTTACTTATTTCATTGTCTATACATAAACTTATCGAGCGCCGCTAAGATTTTCATCAGGAAAGTTGGCTTGCAATTATGCGGAATCCCTCTCTCGTTTACAATCAAAAAATTTCCTTCAGCATCCACGCGCCCATCTTCTTTGGCTTCTTTAATCTTTCTCAATTCAACCTCTGATTTTAACATATTCCCTCTCCTTTCCATGCTGAAAAAATAAAGAAAATAAATAAAGAACTTCTAATAAGACTAACCTTTTTAAAAAAAATATGCAAGAAAAAATGAAACGCCATTCAAGCAGAAAGGTCTTAAACAATCTCACAGACTCCGGCAACGCAGGCTAGCTCCTTCTTCACTTCCGTTTCATCAACTTTTTCGTATGTGACGATTTTGGAAAAATCAATGTGAGCAAATCTTTTCACAGCCTCGTTGTAGGTCTTTTCATCAATTTCTTCGTAAGGCGCCATTTGGTAAACATGGTCGGCTCTCGGCAAGAAAGACAGCCCGCCGATGATGTCCCAATTTCTGTAGAGCCAATTGGCCACATCAATCCATTCCTCTTCTCCCACCGATATGGTAATTGACGGATTGTGTTCGGTATAATTTTCTTTGACGAGCTTCCAATGTTCAAGCTGTTCCAGTGCCGTCAAGTCATCTCTGAAAAGTGATCCTTCTGGTGATTTTACCGGAAATTCAAAAATGTAAGTATTGGCGTTATCTCTTGATTGTCCCACTTCCGGATGATAGGGAACGCCTTGATCACGAAGCATTTTAAACAAAGAATCAGTCGCCGAAATTCTCACTCTTCTTATGTAGTACTGCGAGTGTCTGGTATGCATTCCGGAAGCGCAGTCCACCATCTGCGACAATGTGCCGGAAGGTTTGACGCAAGTAATGCAGGTTGAAGAATTGATTTTGAATCTTTTGGCGTATAATTCATTGACGCGGATAGCTTCTTTTTTAAGCTTCTGAAGAATTTTAGCATCTCTAACTGCCGGACAATCCCATTGTCCGGTTATGGACACCCCAAGCAGTCTTTCTTTTTTGCAATTTTCTTCCCAAGTTTTTGACAAGTAGCCGAATTTGGTGAGAGTGGATTGATAAGTCCCCAAAATTGCCGCAATTCTGATTTTTCTTAAAAGCGATTTCTCGTCATCATCCGCTCTGGCGACAATTTCAGATAAATTACAAAATTGCTTTGACTGAAGTATGATTTCTCCGCAAGGATTCGTGCCCAAATCGCCTATTTGGCCATTGAGAACTTTCAACCTTCTTTCCGGCAATGTTTTCGCCAGTCCTCCTCTGTTGAATATTCCTCTTTCTCCCGCTCCGCTTTTCATAAGAGCGACCCATTCGTCCAGAAATTCGGCGTTTGTCGGCTTTTGAAGATACACGGCGGAATTGTTGGCAATGCTTCTCTGCGGTTCAGTCAAATAAAACTGCCCCTTCTTGGAATCGCGCATCGCCTCGTCATCAAGGTCGGAGAGGGAGATAAGCGCGCTTCGGCGAACGCCGCCGGAAACAACGCAATCTCCGATACAGCAAATAATATCGTGGGCGTCCAAGTTGGTAAGCCGCCTGCCCTGCCTCTTGAGTATCTTCATTCGCGAAAAATCAAGCAATCTTTTGAGAGGTTCCTGACCGGAAGACCTCCCTCCCATAGTTTTAAGCCTCGCTCCCGCTGGACGCAACCCTGAATAATCAAACTCTATGTCGTTGCCCTCATACCAAGTCTTTATTCCCAGATAGAGAGCGTCAGCCCAGCCTTCTTTCGTGTCAGCGATTATATGAGTCGGAAGTTTCTTTCCTGTTTGCGTTTTGATCTGCGGCAGAGCCTGAATATTTTGGCTTTCCACGGAAAAACCGACACCAGTTCCGCACATTGAAATATACATAATCTCGGCGAAGTCTTGGAATGTTGACGGGGCGATGAAAGAGCAATTGTAAGCGCACACATTGGTCTTTCTGGAGGCGGGTCCGGCGAATTGAAGCAGTCTCATTGACGGCATCGCTTCTTGGTTTAAAATTGCTTCGCGGACTTCTTTATATTCAGAATCTTTCACCAGCTTGCCGAGATTTTCTTTCATAAAACTCATATACCTGTCAACGGTTTCAATCCATGTTTCGCGTCTTCCCTCCTCATCAATCCACCTTGAATAAGATCTGTAATAAACAAATTCACCCAAAGGACTCTTGAAATACTTTTTGCTTTGTTCCGTCAGGTGGCGAACTTTTTCCGGAACTTGAACTCCTTTCTCTCTAAGCTTTGATCTCTTGTCGCGATAAAGAATATATGATTTGGCGGTCTTCACATACTCGCTCAATATGAGCTCCTTTTCCACCGTATCTTGTATTCCCTCCACGGTCGGCACGAAATTTTTGAATTTTTTGACAATTCTCACCAAATCGGCCAAGACTTTGTTGGCGACGAGCTTCGCTTCTTCTTCCGACCCTTCTCCAACGGAAATCATAGCCTTATTGATCGCATTCGTTACTCTTCCTAGATCAAAAGGCGCGATTGAACCATCTCTTTTTTGCACCTTTTCAATAAAACTTGTTCCTTTGCCGCCACTCTTTGAATCTTTGACCATAATTTTAAAAAAATATCAGCTAATAAAAAATATTTCAATTAATTTTACCTTAAAGAGAAGAACAAAAGAAGTGTAAAACAAGTAAAAAGTATCACTTGAGCTTAAAAAATATCTTATGTAAAGTCTCTATGAAAAAATCCGTTGTAAAATAATGGAAGCAAAGACTTTTTTTAAGAAAAAAAATTAAAGGACAAATATTGTTCTAGAATTTGTTAAAAAATGAAATAAAGCTGTGGAAAAGATTACTTTGACCCGAAAATAATTTTTTTGCCTATCTTTAAATCATAGAGTTCGGACATTCCGGCGTTCAATTCCAAAACATAGCGCGCTTTAACGGGCGCGGTGAAAATTTTCGGATAAGTATCGGGCGAAACATTTTTTTCTATGTGCACGATTTTGCTGTTTCCATCAATCCAGATTATGTCTATCGGGAAAAGCATATCTTTCATCCAAATATTTTGATAGTCGACATAGTCAAAGATAAAAAACATACCGTAATTGCGAGGAATTGATGTCCGTCCTCCCAGCCCTTTTATTCTTTTCTCTTCAGTGTCCGCCAAATAAACAGGTATTTTAGACTTTCCGACAATTATTGATTTAATTTTACCAGTATCTTTTGTCGTCTTAAAAGAGACCGCCTCGGCTGGCTGAATACTGTCCAAGTTAAACGCAAACTTAAAAAAAGTCGGCGTAAGACCAACTAATAGAGAAATAAAAATGAGTAGGAATGAAAATTTCAAAAAATTCATTTCGGGTTTCAATATTTTTTATGATTTTTATATGTTATCACAAGATTAAAAATTTAATAGCGGCTATTTTGACAAAAAATCGTAAATTAAATCCGCCGCCGCGGAACTTCCATTGCAGTATTTATCATTAGCAATAAATTTTTCAATTCTTTTTTTGTATTTTTCATAATTTTGCATAACTTCTTCTATGTCATTTAAAATATCTTGAGTTTGAACTTTTCTTGCATTTCTCTCAAACCTTTCCCACATATTGGCAATCAAATAAACAATATTCCGTATGCTTTTTTTTGACACGCACTTGCCCAGCCCCAGCTCTTGAAATCTTAAAGAGTGGATAAGTTGACTGAAATTATACGGGATTGCCACTACCGGTTTGCCGGCTAGCATTGCTTGCATCATTGTGCCGTACCCTCCGTGGCAAACTATGAGATCGGCTATTTCGGAAGCTTTCTTCCCGTCAACAAATTTGAAAGGCAATAATTTATCGTGCTTCGGAAAATTTTTTACATCCGCGATTATACTTGATGACACTAAAACACGGTAACCCTTTTTTGCTATGGCGTCACTAAGAGAAATTAACTTTTCACCGTCAAAACCGGTCCCGCCGAATGTCAGATATACCGTTTTTCCGTCAGGTTTTAGGTTTTTGACGCTTTGATCGCCAAAACGCTCAAACCCGCTCCAAAAAATCGGGCCGACGCATTCAATTTTGGGTAAAGATTTTTTAGCCGGCAAATAATTTGTAAATTCCGGAGCGATATACAAAATAGAATGAATAATATCTTTTTTATAACCGATGAAACCTCTTTTTTTTGCCGCAATAAATAATGATTTTATAAACTTGCCCTTCAAGTATTTAAAAAGGAAGTCTGCAGCAAAGCCAAAAGTTCTAAAAATTGTTTTTTCTATTCCCGGATTAGGCATCGCGAAGTCATGGGGACCCCAGCCTCCGTCGGAAATAAAAACCGTTTTTTTGCCGCACATCATACAGGCAATAAGCGCGGATAATCGATAGTCCACAACAACACAATCCGGCGCAATTTTCTCGATGATTTCCTGTTCTTTTTTAGAAATATGATAGAGATACTCAACATCTCTAAATTTATGCAAGGGATGTGAATCTTCTGAATTGTCATATATTTCTGTGGGAATTAAGGTGACGATGGTATCTTTAAAAAGCTCTATTTTTTTACCCGGCACCACGACATAAGCATCGTGTCCGTCCGTTATCATTTTTTCCGCAATCGCAATGGACCTGGTGATATGAGCCAGTCCTATTTCTAAAGGGAAAAATAAAAATCTCTTTTTTTTTAACATGCGCGCGGAAATTTTTGAATTAACTTGTTTCAACGACATAAGAAGAAGAATATATCTTTTCTATTATCCCAAAAATTTGATACTCAACGCAAGCTGATAATTTTGCATTTTAAAACAATCGTTGATATTATTTCCGCAGTGAGACCGCGAGGTCAATCTAAAATTTATTAAAATAATATTTATTCTAAAATAATTTCCGATTTTTAGAAATTAGGATTTAGAAATTTCATCACATATGGTTCCTCAAAAAGTTTTTTTCACGAAAGGAGTAGGTCGGCATAAAGACTACCTCCAATCTTTTGAGTTGGCGCTCCGTGACGCTGGAATAGAAACTCAAAATTTAGTGACGGTTTCAAGTATTTTTCCTCCCGGAGCTAAAAGAATATCCAAGGAAGAAGGGGTCAAATATATGAAGGCGGGATCAATAAGATTCTGCGTAATGAGCAGAAACGCGACTAATGAGCCGAACAGGCTTATCGCCGCGTCCGTGGGATTGGCAATTCCAAAAGACAGCAACCAGTACGGATATTTGAGCGAACATCACTCTTTCGGCGATACCGAGGAAAGAGCCGGCGATTACGCCGAAGACCTGGCGGCGACAATGCTGGCGTCAACTCTGGGTATAGAGTTTGACTCCAATAAAGATTGGGACGAGAGGGAAAAGCAATACAAAGCCAGCGGTAAATTCATCACCACTTCCAACATCACCCAAACCGCTCAAGGACACAAAGAGGGCTTGTGGACAACTGTTCTTGCTTCAGCAGTATTCGTCTTGGAAGGAGAACAGCCGAACGCGCATTAAAAAATCTGTGGGTATCTGATACCCACAGATTTAATGCCAAAAAAATTAGGACAGGCGATTTTAACAGTTCGCCTGCCCTTTTTTAATTTCTTTCACTCACTGACCTTTATTCATATAAAAATGTGTCTTCTGTCCTGCGCAACCTTCTCTTTTTGAAATTCTAAACATACGGATACAAATTGGGGGAATTTCCTACAATTATCGTTCCCTTAAAACGCTCGCCATCAAGACAGAGCTCAAAGTTTCTTAAATTCTGTCCGATCACCGCGACCTCAATGCCTTTTCTCTGCGCCTCTTTTGAAGCTATGGGGTCAAATGGCGCAGAGAGCCCGGGTGTCCACTTTTTAGGAATCATCGCCATATAATGATCCCATGTAATACAGTGAAGTAATTCTTTTCTCTCACCGTCTTCGCCAACATCATAGACACCGTCCACATTGGTCAAGTTTATTATTCTTTGCGCGCCGATATTATTGGCAAAAAGAATAGCGACATAATCAGTACTCCATCCAGGTTTCCATCCGCCGGCAAAAACAACCGGATTTTTCGTCTTAATTTTTTTGTTCGGATTATCTATGATTCTTTGGTCCGCTAAATCTCCAAAAACACCCACCATGAATTGAGCGTTCAGTTTGGTGGCGTTTATCCCTACCCAGTCAAGAATATTACTGTCCGCAACAGGAGCAATTATTTTATACGCATTCTGATAATCCCTGGCAACCCGACCTCCCCCGCAAACAATAATAAACCGCTTGCCCAGATTCATTTGCTTCACAGTAACTTCCTTAAACTGATAAATAAAATTTGTGTTTATTTCATTCGGAACAATCAGCGAACCGCCAAGTGATATTACCGTCCAATTGACCCTTCCGACATTGATCTCGCCCATAATCTACCACCTTTCTCTATTAAAAAATGTCAAAGATACTCAGTAATCTCTTAAATAAGAGAACGAACTATTTAAATTAGTAGCATACGGAATCGTCCGTTGCAACCGAAATGAGTTCGTAAAGTTCTTAATAGTTATCTCAACCTTCGCTAGAAGCTACAGCAGGGCAAGCAAGTTTATAAAGTAAAGATGAGCAGGCAATCAAGATTATTTTGGACATTTTGGACATCCGATGTCCAAAATGTGGTTTTCATCATCTCTTGCTTTATAACTTTATAAACTTGATGGACTTTATAACTAACGAAATTTTGACAAAATTAAATTTTTCTATTACAATGCGGACTTATTCAAAATATTATGGAAATTAGAAATATAGCCATTATCGCCCATGTGGATCATGGGAAAACGACGCTTACTGACGCTCTGATGAAGCAGAACGGCGGGGGGAGTCTTGCTGAGGGATTCAGTATGGATTCAAACGCGCTGGAAAAAGAGCGCGGCATCACTATTTATGCCAAAAACACTTCTATCTATTATAAAGGCGGGAAAATCAACATCGTAGACACGCCCGGACACGCCGATTTCGGCTCGGAAGTGGAGCGAGTGCTTCGCTCAATTGACACTGTGCTTCTTGTCGTTGACGCGCAGGAAGGTCCGATGCCCCAGACAAGATTCGTGCTCAAAAAATCTTTGGAGCTAGGTTTGAAACCTATTGTTATAATAAACAAAATTGACAAATCAGCAGCAAGACCGGCTGAAGTTCACGATCTTGTGCTTGAATTGTTTATGGAGCTCGGCGCGAATGACGAGCAATTGAATTTCCCTGTGATTTACGCCATCGGAAGACAAGGAATTGCCAAGCGCAGTTTGACTGATGAATCAAAAGATCTGACTCCTCTTCTAGATATGATAGTTGAAAAAGTACCTCCAGCTTCAAAAGGGACTGACCTTCCCTTCCGCGCCCAGCCATTTAATTTGGGATATGATAATTTCCTTGGCAGATTGGCTATCGCCAGAGTTTACGAAGGAATAATCAAATCGGGGGGTTCTGTATTTGTAAAAAAGCCTAATGGAGAAACAAGACAGGGTAAAATCACCAAACTTTTCACCTTTGAAGGATTGCAGAGAAAAGAAGTCGCCGAGGCCGAAAGCGGAGACATTGTTATGCTCGCCGGCTTGACCGACATATATATAGGGGAAACTATTATGCAAAATGAGAATCAGGAGCCGTTAGCCGAAATAAAAATAGATGAGCCGACGATATCTGTCAATTTTCTGGTCAATGACTCCCCTTTCGCCGGAAAGGAAGGCAAATTTGTCACAGGACGGCAAATCAGAGAACGCCTTGAAAAGGAAGTGGAGATAAATGTGGGACTAAAAGTGGATTTTGATTCAGGCGATACGCTTAAGGTTTATGGCCGAGGCGAGCTTCATATTGCCATACTCCTTGAGAATATGCGGCGCGAAGGATACGAGCTTCAAGTGTCGCAACCGCAAGTAATCATTAAAGAAATTGATGGCGAGAAAGTGGAGCCATTTGAAGAACTGACTATTGATGTTCCGGAAGAAGTATCGGGAACTGTCATTGAAAAAATAAACAAGCGAAGAGGAATAATGACGGATATGAAGCAGAAAGACGGCAATGTCCGCTTGCTGTTTGAAATTCCGACGAGAGGACTTCTGGGGTACCGCGGACAGTTTATAATTGACACTAGAGGTGAAGGCATATTATGCAGCCGAGTCATCGGATTTAAAAAATACGCCGGTGAGATTAAAAAACAAGAATACGGTTCAATGGTTTCAATGATGCCCGGCAAAGCTCTGGCTTTCGCGCTTTGGAATCTGCAAGAACGCGGGGTCTTATACATAGCCCCGGGAGTTGAAGTCTATGAAGGAATGGTAATTGGAAATGTGACAAAAGGCGATGACCTTGATGTCAATCCAACGAAAGGAAAACAGCTGACCAATATGCGAGCCTCCGGCTCCGACGAAGCCATAAGGCTTGTGCCCGCCCTTGAAGTTGATATAGAACGAGGTTTGGAAATAATGACGGACGACGATTATCTGGAAATTACTCCTAAAAGCGTAAGACTGCGAAAAAAACTCCTTACAAAAACCGACAGATCAAAAGCGGGGAGAAGATAAAGAAATCCCCGCGCCAGAGTGCGGGGCATCAGGGTTTCTTTTTTAGTTATGATATCAGCTCCGCCGACACTAAACACGCTCGCATTCTATTTTTAAAAGCACGAATATCCCTCCCCAGTTTTGGAAAATAGAAATTTCTAAGATTAAAACTGAGGAGGGATTTCTCTGCTCGTCAATCAAACCAGCACTTATTTTGAAAATCTAAAATAAGTGCTGGATAATTTCCTGCGCAAGGCTTTTAAAAACAGAATGCTCGCTCCAACAATAAAAAAGAAGATATGCTCACACAATGTTTTGCAAATTTATATCCTTGTGTTATCTTTTTAATAGAAAGAATCTTTATTTTTTAGAACAATTTTATAAGAGAGATTATATGGATATATTATCTGAGTCAGATAGGCAGGAATGGTATCCTGTTGGAAATTTATCCAACGAAGTTGGATCTTTAATCACAGAATTCAAAAAAGGCCACTCAACTGATGAAGATATATTATATATTAAAAAATCAGTTATAGTTTTTTTGGAATCTGTTTTAGAAGCAGAAAAAAAAGTAAGGAAAGGCGAAAAAGTTCTTCTTGGCGCTTGTATAAAAAATCTAACAAACGGGAAAATGTTTGTTGAGGGTTGGATTAAATCTGGTTTACCTTTCTCTAAAAATGATGAAGAATATATTAAGGAAGTCAAAAGTTTCATCACCTGCTTTGAAACGATGGCGCAAGGAAAACAGCCGGATAAGACATCGCTTGATAAAATAGAAAAACTCTTTGATTTTCTGGGAGACCTTGCTCTAAGAAAGGTTCATAAATCATCCCTGATGAGTCGCCCGTAAGTAAGTAAAAAGGCCTTAATTAACACGGAGCTAATTAAGGCCTTTCGTATTAGGGATATAAATTCTAATATCCGCTCCAAAAAGCAAGTTATCGGTTGTCGCCACTTCCGAAAATTTTGTTTCTTTCCAGACGAGATCGCAGTTTTTCTATGTTCAGCTTGACCACGGCGTCAAGAGAAAGACCCAACTCTGTCGCAATTTGGCTTATATACCAAAGCACATCGCCCAGCTCTTTCTTAATTTCTTCTTTTTTCTGTTCGCTCACAACACCCGCTTCATCGCGAATCACTTTCTTGATTTTCTCGGCTATTTCTCCCGACTCGCCGCAGAGCCCCAAGACGGGATAAATGAAATTATTATCTTTGTTCGGATACAAAGCCGTTTTTCTTGATTCTTTTTGATATTCTTCAAATGTCATGTTTTTTAAAATCTATAAGCTGTTAGCTTTTTAGTTCGCACTTAGAATTTTATAAATATTACCCGACCAGCGGAACAAAAACAAATCCGGGGAAAGCGGTTTCTTTTATCTTGCTTCCTGCAAGTTTTTCAAGTTTGTATAATGTATTTCTTATGGGTATGACCATGATGCCGCCTTCTTTGAGCTGGCTAATCAACTCATCAGGCAAGTCTTCCGCCTCGGCGGAAACCAGAATTTTATCATAGGGCGCGTGTTCCGAGAGTCCCATCTGTTTTCCAGCTTGAATAATTTCTGCATTCGGCAATTTATGTTTTGCCAAATTTTTCCTGCCAAACTCAACCAGTTCTGGTATGATTTCCACTCCCCAAACCTTGCCTTGAGGCTTCACTATTTCAGCGATTAAGGCGGTCGTCCATCCGGAACCGGAACCAACATCAAGCGCTTTGTCTCCTTTCTCCAAATCCAAAAGCTCAAGCATAAAAGCCACCGTTGTCGGCTGGGAAATCGTCTGTCCGAAGCCGATGAGAAGAGGATAATCTTCATAAGCTTCTACTTTGTGATCTTCCGTCACAAAATCAGCGCGGTCAATTATCCGAAAAGCGCTTTCTAATTCTTTAGAATTCAATAATTCTTTTTCTTTCAAATGTGAAATCAGAATTTCGTTATTCTCATTCATAAAATTCAATCAACTAAACAATGTCGGCTCGGTTTTCAAATTCGCTTTTGCTCCTTTTACTATTTTTGCGAGCGCCTCCCCCGCCGAGTTGCGATAAGGGCAATAATCACACCTCTCTCCTATTTTAGGAATTGAATCGCCGGTCAAGGTTTTTTGGGCGTCAATAAGCACGCCTTCCACCCAATCAGTTTTCCCTTTATAAGCTATTATACTCACTTCAAATTCAAGTTTTCCATCAAAGGCTTCTTTGTCTTTTCGCCCGTTGGCGTAAACGAAATATCCCGTCGGAGAAACCGTGAATCCGTTTTGCTTGAAAAGCCATTGATAGACTTCCATCTGCCGCTTATAACCGTCTTGCCACTCGGCATCAAGATTAACCTCTTCGTCTTTGCTCGTCGCTTTGTAATCAACGATAATAACTTCGCCTTTTTTATTCACCCAAAGATCGTCAATCGCGCCAGTAATTATAAAATTACTCGGCTTATGAAGATGTTGAATGCCGACAAAATTATCTCTCCACATTTCCATATCATGATGCTGGATTGGGACAGCATCTATTCCGTATTTTTCCATTAAAGGATGGGTAGTTTTATGTTTTCTGTGAATGTCAAATTCTTTCTTTAGCAAAAAGTCCACCGCGCTGTTTAAAGTGAAAGGAAAGCCGGGAGGCCTTCCCACCCCAAGCCGCCGGTCCAGATAAAAACATCTCGGACACTCAATAAAAAGGTCAATCTTTGAACGACTCAATTTGAACGGCTCTTGTGATTCCGGACTGAATAGATTTCTGGTCCTCTTTGAATTGTAATATTGCGACATTCCACAATGTTATCACAAAATTATCTTTTTAAACAAAATATTTGGACATCGGATGTCCAAAGTATTATAATGTTTTTATTAAATGGAATTAGGACTATATCACATACTCAACAGGGGCGTTGACAAAAGGACAATCTTTCAAGATGAAGAAGATCATTTTCGCTTTGTTCACGATTTATTTGAATTCAATGATGAAAATAATGTTTATGCGAATAATTACCGTTTTTGCCAATCTTACAATCAATCTTTGGACATCGAATGTCCAAAGATTGAGAAAACAAAATCACCAAGACCTAGAAAATGCTTAGTGAAAATTCATGCTTTTAGCATGATGCCGAATCATTATCACCTATTAATTTCTCCGATAAATGAAAAAGGCGTTTCTTTATTTATGAAGAAACTCAATATGGGCTACTCAAAATATTTCAATGAAAAATATGAACGCGTCGGAGCTCTGTTTCAAGGAAAATACAAGTCAATACAAATCACGGAAGATCGTCATTTTCTTTTTATGCCATACTACATCCATTTTAACCCTCTTGATCTTCATGCACCGGAGTGGAGAGAGCGAAGTATTAAAAATCTCAACTCCGCTATCAAATTTCTTGAATCATACCGATGGAGCAGTCATCTTGATTATCTGGGCAAAAAGAATTTTCCGTCGGTTACTCAAAGAGATTTTTTTCTTGATTATTTCGGCGGAGAATCAGGTTATAAAAATTCGGTTTATCAAGAACTAAAAAATTTCAGCTCCAGTGATTTCAACGGTTTCACCCTTGAATAAGAATTTACATTTTACGATGACTTATTTTTCAACATCCGATGTCCAAATATTTGGACATCGGATGTTGAAAATTTTTCGAAAATGAAAGATTAAAAAAGTTCTTTTATTTCCTGAAGAATCGCGTCAATTCTGGCATCTTTTATGCCGACGCCTTTCAGAATGTTTCTGTCGGAAATTTGTTTGCTAAGCACGATTCCTTGCGAGAGCAGATCTCGTTTCTCGGAACCGCTAAGAGCAGTCAGGGCGGTAATCGGATGAAGATTAAAATCTTCAATCATATTGTGAAGATTGCCGGTGTTCGGATAATTCCAACCAATGAGAGCGAGCCCGCTGCATTTGGCGTAATCAATCGCGTGAGAAGTGAATTTGGTGTTTGTTATGAGATAGGCTTCGTCAAATTTTCTTTTATTGCCATCCGGGCTGAAAAGAGTCTCTTTTAAATCGTCAAAGCGCGCTTTGACATAAAGCGCCACCTTGAGATCGGATTTAAGGCCGTTATCGTTGTGGAATTTGGCCTCGGCTATGATCAATTTCACATCGTTCCAAGCCATCACATCAATTTCGTGTTCCACGCACTTCCCTCTCGCCAAAAGATTGGTCTCCGCTTTAAACCCTCTGGCCTTGAAAAGATCGGCGATAAATTTTTCAAATGGAAAACCTGAGGGTCCCAATTCCATCACCGCTCTTCTCACCGAATATTTAAGAGCCGCCGGTTTTTCGTATCGGCGCAAAAGAGAAAAGGCATGAGTGTAGATTTCTCCCGTACTCATGCCATCTCTCACTTCTTTAAGTATGTGTTCCGCTATCAGACTTACACTGCTTTCAGATGCTCCCGCTCTCGCGAGGGACGCTTCCAATTTTCTGACGTCAAACAGTTCCTTCTCTCCGGTAGACTTGATTATTAAAGCATCCTTCTTAGGCATAGGAACGGCTTAAGATTTAGCCTTTGTCGTTAAACTTAACTTTGTCAATATCTTCTCCCTCTTTTACTTCAAGAACATTGAGAGTAATGGGCTTGCCGTTCAAAGTGGCATCAACAGTAATATTCTTTGGAGCCGCGAACTCAACTCTGAAAGGTCTCGGGGTAATCACTTGAGCGCAGACTTCATCGGTTGTCTTTGTTGTAAATTGAAGCGTATATTTGTTTGTTCCCGAAGGGGTCGCCACAACACTGACGGAATGGCAAGGAGTAGGAAGGTCAATCACTCCCGCGTATATGTGCTTGCCGTTCTTGTATTGATGTCTTGCATTAATGGCTGTAATCTCGTAGCTTGAGCTTGACCCGTTTTTCAAAGGAATTTGATCCTCTGTAGTTCCTGTCTGAACTCCGCTTTTCTTATAAGAAAAATAAAAACCTGCTCCGATAAGAATTATCACGATTATCGCTATGATGATCGCTGTGGATTTCTTGTTGTTGTTTTCCATAAATTTTAATTATGTTGATAATTGCTAATAATATTAAACGATTGCGTTTATAATGTCCATAATGATACACCTTTGCTAAAAATTGTCTATAACCCCTCCGCCAATACAATGCTCGCCGTCGTAAATGACTAGCGATTGTCCTCTGGAAACGGCGGCTTGAGAAGAGTCAAAGATAATCAAAAATCTTGAATTACCTTCTTTCACCATTTCAATTCGGCAAGATTTAAGTGGCTCGCGATAGCGAATTCTGGCTTTATATTTTTTATTTAAATCAGGAAGCTCGCCGGCTATCCAATTTGATCCGCTTATCGTGATTTTTTTTGACGATGAAATTCCTTGCGTGGCAGGACTGTGAGAAACCGTGATTGTGTTTGACGGTATGTCTTTTGAAATTATGTAATAAGGCTTATCCTCCGGCGACTTTTTCGTGATTATAAATCCATGCCTTTGGCCAATCGTGTAGAAATAGGCTCCTTCGTGCCAGCCGATTACTTCCCCTTTTTCATTCAAAACATTTCCTTTCTTTGGTGGCAGATAATGTTTTAAAAAATCTTTCATATCCACCTTGCCGATAAAGCAAAGTCCTTGGCTGTCCTTTTTTTCTGAAACAGGCAGGTTGAATTTTCGCGCCATTTTCCTGACCTCCGTTTTTTGCATATCTCCGATGGGAAAGAGAGTTCTCTTCAAATGTTCCTGCGTCAAATTCCACAGAAAATACGACTGGTCTTTGTTTGAATCGCTTGCTTCGAGCAATTTATAAATAGTTTGTATTTTTGAATTTAGAATTTCTGATTTGTTTGGAAATTGGGATTTAGAAATTGGAAATTCCCGCCGAAGGCGGGCATAGTGTCCCGTCGCGACATAGTCTGCTCCGTTTTTCATCGCAAAATCAAAAAAGGCTCCAAACTTCACATACTTGTTGCAATTCACATCCGGATTCGGCGTCCGTCCTTCCCTGTATTCGCTTACCATATAATCCACCACATCCCTTTTGTATTCCTTCTCCAAATCAAGAGTCAAGAATTTAATCCCCAACTTCGCGCACACCCTCATCGCATCCAGCCTATCTTCCTTCCAAACGCATTCCACAAAATCCGGCTGCCAAACCTTTATGAATACTCCAGTCACATCGTAGCCTTCTTCTTTAAGCAAAGCCGCCGAAAGCGAGCTATCCACCCCGCCCGACATCGCCACGAAGACTTTAGCTTTTTTCTTTAACTTATTCATTGTGTTGTTTGTCCCAATCTTTTTCATTAAAAAAATCTAACACAATTTATATTCATTGACAATGATAGTCAATTATGAGAAGCGTGGCAATCTATGATTACGCGCGATAAGCTCTGGATTGCCACGCCGGAGTACCGACTCGCAAAGACGGAAAACAAGGGTTTCGTAATTCAAAGTAGATTAACTTAATAATAGTGTACTTTATCAAGGGAAAACTTAATCAAGAGAAGGAGCGTAATAATGAAAGTAAAGCAATTTTTACTTTTAATTGTAGCTGGGATTATGGTGCTGTCCGTGTGTGGGGGTATGAGATGTATCCGCAAAAAAACATATCAAGAGGAACGCTCTTTATTGTTGACGGAGAATGCGAAAGTCTTATATCTACTATCAATAACGCCAATGCACGGAAAACCAAGCATTATTAATCCTTCAACTGACAACGGCGAGATGAGCACGTGCTTCGTTCCCGTGAATGTTGATGTGCCAAATGTTTATGCGATAATCCTTAAGTGTGAACACGGGGAGTTTATATTTAAATCCCCAAAAATCAAGCAATTATGGGAAGGGCTTAAAGAGGGACAAGAAGTTATTGTAACTTACAGGGAGGTATATAAAAATAAGTATAACAGTTACAAATTGAAAGAATCCCGTCTAATTAAATATGAATTTATTGACGTAAAACCAAAATAAGTTTTTATTATTTTATGGATTTTAAAAAGCTGGAATTTAAACCTCCAGCTTTTTTACTTGCTCACAAAAGTGAAAACATCATCTCAAATATCTCGCAATGTTCTTATTGTGTTCCTCAAGCGTGCTTGCGAAGTGCGTAATTCCCTTTTTATCTGAAATATAAAAAAGATATTTAGTTTCTTTCGGATTAATGGCCGACTCAATCGCGTCCAAGCTTGGGTTGGAAATCGGCCCGGGCGGCAAGCCTTTGTTGAGATATGTGTTGTAGGGTGAATTTATTTTTAAATCATCTTTAGCTATCGCTCTGTCTTTTTTCTGCGTTATGTAAGGAAAAACAGCGTCAACTTGAAGAGGCATTCCTATCTTTATCCTCTTCCAAAGAATTCCAGCGACAATCCTCCTGTCTTCCGCAGTCCTGACTTCTTTCTCAAGAATGGAAGCCATTATCAAGACTTCTTGAAAGGTTTTATTGAATTTCTTGGCGTCTTTCTGAATCAATTCAACTTTGTCTCTAAAATTATCCATCATAATTTCTATTATCTGCTTGGCTTTAATATTGGGCAGGAAAAAATATGTGTCGGGATACAAATATCCTTCTTTGTCTTTCGCGAGACTGATAAAATCTTCTTTATTAAAATTCCGCAAATCATCTTTCTTGGATAACAATTCGGCTATATCATAAACACTAAAACCTTCAGGAACTGTAATCTTTACGGCTGACAGCCTAAAATCTCCATCAGTGAATCTTTGAGCAATTTCAAACACATTCTCCTTCCTGTCCAAGACATAGTCTCCGGAGATTACACCTTTATTTCCTGAAAATAAGATAGTCAAAACTTTTAACGCCAGCGCTGATTTTATTATATGATTTTTTTCAGCCTCATTCGCTATTTCTGAAAGATTGCTTTTTTCTGGAATTGAATATATAGAATTTACGGGAAAGTCAGCCGGAGGACTTGCAAAAAAATAATAAAAAAATCCTGCCGCCAAAAAAAATGTCGCGGCGGCAATAGTCAAAACCTTTTTGCTCGGTTTGAATGACAATTTTTCCGCCACTTTATGTAATATGTAAAACATTGATAAATAAAATTATAGGACTTACAAAGGTAGGGATCCGGTCTAAACCACCGAGGTTCTGGATTCCCGCATGCGCGGGAATGACATAAAAATCAGGAAGTGACAACTAGAGATATGTCATAAACTAAATAGGCAAATTTGACGGAGGTTCGGCTTTCTTGGAAACAATTCTCGCGAATGATGGTGTCTGCGCGACACTTCCGGGCAAGTGGAAAATTGAAGCGAGCCCTTCCGTATTTATCACAAACCATTTTTTCTGATAGGGCGGATAAAAATAGGAGCGTAATTTGTAAGCATTGAGCATTTTCTTTTTTTTCTTGTTAACCCTTATACTTTTGTAATCCTGCCACGGATAATCAAAAAATGTTATTCCGTAGGATTTAAAACTGTTTAAATTATTGGAATGAAACTGTCTGGTAATGCCAGTCATAGCGGCACTCATACCCTTATTAAATTTATTTTTCTCGGCAAGATAAATAATACGAATGCCGCAATCAAATCCGAGCTTGGAAACATTTTTTTCAATGGCGGCAATCTTCTCAATCTGACCTTTGGTCGGATTAGGAAAGGCGGGGTAGTCAGATTCAGTTTCTGGAGTAGCTTCTTTCCTGATTTTCTCAATCTCCTCTTTGGCTTCGTCCTGCCAAGTATCTGCCTTTTCAAACCATGTCCCTTTCTTAATCTGCTCTTTCTTATGGGCTCTTATCAAGATTTGAATCCAAGCTTGTTCGCCTTTCCCCATTGAACCCAAAAATTCAATTATCGGCGTAATCGGGTCAGTCTTGTATTCCTCCTTCGTGTCTGCTTTATCCAACCCATAATCAACATAAGTTTTTATTGGGTAAGCGCTAGATTTACTGAATTCAAAGTTTGTGCCCATAAGCCCTATTTTATCTTTGTCAAAAAATACTCCTTCGGTATAATCCGGCGCTTCGTAAATTTCCACCGTCGGATATTGAGCGTAAAGTTGCGCTTCAATTATGTTTTTAAAAGACGCTTCAGTCCAGATGAAAAATCGCACGACTCCTTCTGTGGAAACCATTTCCAAAGAAAACCACGGCCTCGTCTTCCCTTCCCAGAATTTGGCATACCATGTCCCTTCGCGGCCGGTCTGATGCAATCCTATTAGAAATGTTTCCATTGCGAGTGGCGATTTGGTAATCTCTTTCGGCAACTTGATTTCCAAAAGTATTCGCTTCTGCTTGCTCCAAAAAAGCGCTCTAATATACCTCACCCATAATTTCCAACCGATAATTATAAGCAGTATTGGAAGCCATATCGGCGAATACGAGATTAAAGTATCCAAAACTATTCTTTCCAAATCCGGCAGATTATTAGAAATGAATGACAAGAAATTATTTAGCATAAATAAATGCGTAAGGCGGTTCTAAAATTATGCGATAATAATACCACCGCAAACGTGAACTATCAATCTTTAACGGGAGGTTTTAGTGGCTAGGTTTTAGGTTATAGAGAATAGAAGTTTGTATTAATTTCTAATGTCTAATTCCAAAACCTAACCACTATTCACTAAAAACTGGAATCTGCTCCCGACCTAGTCCCTAAAACCTAATCACTAGAACCTAATTCGGTCTATTTCGCAACTGTATATTTCCCTTCTTTGTTTTTCTTGAAATATTTCGGATTTTGGAGATTGACCGTGATGGTATTTTCTTTTACATACCTTTCTTTCATTACCTTATCTATTATTTCTTCTTTGCTCAAAGGACCGTGTTTTTCCAAAATTTTTCTTATCACATCTTTAACCACGCCGCTCATATATCCCCATTCCGAAAGAGCGTAAAGACCTCTTCCGACAAGCACGAACCTAGGGTCTTTAATCAGTTCGTTGTGGCAAGTGGCGATATGGGCTTTTTTCTTGAAAACTTCGCTGATTATTCTGGCGACTTCTTTAAAATGAATTGGCGAGCCGTGTTTTCTTATTACCAAGAAGGCGTAATCGCGCATCCCTTTCGCACTGATGTTGGGAGAAGCAGTCTTTCCCCATTCACCCAAAGGATTCTTGCCTACTCGCTTGGAAATTGAGAGCCATCTCCTTACCATCTCTTCATTTTTTAAATTTTCCGCCAAGTCTTTGATGTGTTCCATAAACGCTTTGATCATTTCCGTTTCCGATATCAAATCTTCGTCTTTCAGATTTTCATAGACTTTTTTAAGCGATCCGTGAACCTTCTCTGAAAGCTCTTCGTTCACATACCACCTGTGCTTAAAATCTTCATCTTCTTTGATTTTCTTGAAAGGGTGCCCGATCACCAAAAGAAAATTGATATGGTTCTGAATAGTCGTATCTTTGGAAATATGGTCAAGAAGGTCCTGTTCCACAATAATTCCCCCCAAAGAGCGGATGAGTGATTCCAGTTCGTCAAAGGCGGAATTTTCTTCAGTGTAATATTTGGATTTTCTTATCGCGGCGATTGAATGGTTTTCTATTTGGCGAACCCGCTCCCTCGTAATTCCATAATACTGTCCTATCGCTTCAAGCGTCATCCTTTCGTCGTTCTTTCCCAATCCGTACCGGCTTTCCATAACTTCTTTTGACCTGTCGGAAAGAGCCGACAGAAGCTTCTTTGACGCTTGTTTTGGCTTGAATTTAATTATAGGCATTTTTGTGCGATTAATAAATAATAATCAATTTGTTTCTTATGTATATCACATTATATAATTAAGTCAACGGCATTATCAAGTTTCGTAATACAAAGCATATAATGATACCCGTTCATTGAGAGGAAGTGAAAAACCCCGTTCTTTTGTCGAGAAAGAGCGGGGTCTTAAAATAATCGGAATATCTTTTTAAAGAATCTTCCATTTCCAGAGACGAGAACGATATATGAGCAAGGCTATGAATATTCCCGCAACGGAGCCTGAAACTTTGGCAATTGTGATCAGATATGTCTTCAATTCACGGACGAAAACGCAAGAAAAAAAGGCCAGCGTCGCCGCGAACAGCGTGATAGTCGCGCAATTCATAATCCCCCTTGAAGAAAGGAAATAATGAATCGTCTGAGAAAAACTCGCCGCCGCTTTAAAGATTTCATAATCAACTTTCGTATTCATGTTGACTATCAGAGTCTTTAATCCTTGCCGGTAAACAACATCGCCATTTTTATCTATTATCACTTTCACTGTCTGCCTCCTTTGAGTTTAAACAGGTTAAATTTTGAGACAATAATTGCCGCGGTTTCTTCCGCGGATCTGCGCGATGTGTCAATGATTAAATGAAACTGCTTATCTGGCGCCAATTTTTTGACGCCGTAAAGTTTACGGTATCTTCTCTTCGCGGCCTGCTCCCTGAAATTTGTTTCTTCAGAAACGACCGAAGTGGGTATATTCTGCCTTCTGGCCACTCTCTGAATCCTGGTGGCATAATCGCAGACAAACTTTATCTTTATTGAATCTGGAATGAAGTGATAAGCTAGACGGCTTTCCACGACAAAGTTATTTTTTTCTTTGCCAAACTTTTCTATATATTTGTCCAGCTCAAGATCATATTTTGAATGTGTTAAGCAGATTTTTTCAAGCTTGGAAACTTCAATTCCAAGTTTAACCGATTTTTCTCTAAACAAATTCCCGCTAGACAAAAAAGTGTGACCTAAATTGCTTGCCAACATTTTCCCAACCGAAGTCGTGCCTGTCCCCGCGAGTCCAAAAATAGTTATTTTAGCCAATCTCTTTCTCCTTTCTAAAGATTTTATTTATATTTTTACAAAGTCTGAAATAAAAGTAATGGAAATATTTAATATAGTCAATGCTTAAGGGGTGGGTAAAAACCAAATGAGATAATTAGCCGATTGGGCTTTTTAATTTCGCTTTTGAATTCCTCTTTTTTCTTTTGTAACCAAACCAGACGATAACGCCGAATATAATGAACGCAACGGCGCCTATAATTATTTCTTCAAACAAAAACCAGCCTGTCGCGAGACCCATCAAAGTTAAAATTATTCTTATGTTCATAAATTATTTTAACTTCTTCTTGATATCCGAAACTCTCATATGAACCTCGCCTTTTCTCTTCATCTTTCTCGTCGGTTTTATGCCCAGATTTTTGACGACACCTTTGAGGCGCGGAGCGCACCCGAAATGTTCTGCTTTTGAGATTTGAAACTTGCCTTTGTTTGTCTTCATATTAAATAAGTTTACTGAATTAAAAAATATAAGCAATATCATCGGCAATAAGTCATCTCGGAAATACAATCACCGTCTCCCACGCTCCGTCTTCCGTCTGCTTAACCTCCGCTTCGTGGTAGGTCACATCTTTGATGTCTCTGTGAAATGATTCGGTGGAAACTCCGAAAAGTTTTGCTCTTAAGCTGGTCGGCTGGATTTTGTAAAAAATCACATGCGTGTAAAATTCTTTATTCGCGTTCGCGAGAGACAATGTCTCATTAAGAAAATCCACTAAAAGTGCCGTAGTGTCTATGGCTTCAAGAGATATTTCCCGCTCTATTTTTTCCGGCAAAAACTTCTGCACCGGCTTCAATATATACATCATTCCCAGAAAAGCGTCGGTAAAAAGCTGCTCCAGATTTCGCCCGCGCGCCGCAATTCTTATATCGGCAATGTGTTCATTTATTTTGTAAGGCATAAATTTTTTGATTAAACATAGTTTACACTATATTCCAAGATTATTTAAACAGATCCATAAATTTCATCGGGTCTATGGAATTATTATTTATTCTAAGGCTCAAGTGAAGATGGGGGCTTAAAGCGTAGCCTGTTTGTCCGCTTAAACCTATTGTCTGTCCGCGCTTCACCAGCTCGCCTTCGTTCACATTCATTCTTGAAAGGTGCAGGTAGAACGACATAAGACCGAAACCGTGATCAATCACTATGACCTTTCCGTAATTGCGAAAATTTCGGGCGATGCGGACAACTCCCCTGTTCATTGCCGCGATAAGTGTCCCTTCTTTGGCTCGGAGATCAGTCCCTTTGTGAGCAATAGAGTATTCACCGGTCTTTCGAGAGTAGCCATAGTCGTCCGTCACAAAAATATTGGAAAGCGGGTAAACAAATTTCTCCGTCCAAAAAGCCTTTTTGCCGGTGCGTAAATTGGCAAGGATTTTATTCTCTTCCGCTAAAGTGGAAACCAGCTTGTTTTGGCTTTCTTTCGTGTCTCCTCCCAGCTTTTGAGGAATTCCTAGCGGCGCTTCAATCTTTTCCCGCGCGCCGACAATGATGATTTTTTTAATTGATTGTCCGTCGGAAAATTGCGCCATAAGCTCATAACTTCCCGATTTTTTTCTCAAATCAATTCCGATTAGCGCGGTCGGCTTTTTCTGATACATAAATATGCCGAGCGGCTGGCCATCAAAAGTCATTTTTTTCACTGCCGAAATATTTTTGACTCCTTCAATAACCGCCATCAAAGGTTCACCTTGAATAACATTGGCGGGTAAAATTTTCACATCTTTCCCATTCGCGCCGGCATGAAGCGCGAAAGAAAAAAATAAAATTATCAAAAATGAAAAGGGGGATAATTTTTTTATCGCAAGTCTCATTTGCCATAAAGTATAGTCTGAAATAAACTATCCTGCTAGACTAAAAACTAAGAAAATATGGAAAGAAACGACCAAGAGCTTATTATCAATTGTTTGAATGGGGACGATGCCACCATCGCTATCCTTATTGACCGGCACATTAAACCTGTTTTTAATTTCGCAAAGAGGCTTGTCGGAAAATCGGAAGACGCGGAAGACATCGCGCAGGAGACATTTATAAAAATGTGGCGAAACCTTAAAAAATACCGCGGGGGCGAGAATTTCAAAACTTGGCTTTTCACTATCACCCGAAACACGGCGATAGATTTGTTGCGAAAGCGAAAAAATTTTGCGTTCTCTGATTTCGAAAGAGATGGAGAGAAAAATCCGTTTGTGGAAACCTTGACCGACCCGGAACCTCTGCCTGACGAAATATTCGCCAAAGCCGAAGAAAAAACTTTCTTGGACGGTGTTTTAAAAAAATTATCTCTGCCTCAGCGCGAAATCCTGCTTCTTCATTACGGCGAACATCTGACATTTGATGAGATCGGAAAAATATTAGGAGAGCCTCTCAACACCGTCAAAAGCCGCCACAGAAGAGCGTTGCTAGAATTGAGAAAATTTTAGATTCTAATGAGCGTTAAAACTGATTGCTTACTTTTTTAATTTTCCGTATTCAAGAAAAATTTTTGGATGGCTTTTTCTCCGATTACCTCTTGGGCGTTGCCGCTAAAAACAACTTTGCCTTTATCCAGCAAATAAACCCTGTGGGCGATATTAAGAAGAGATTTTATATTATGCTCCACCACCATGATCGCCACTTTGTGTTTTTCGTTTATCTCTTTGATTTTCGCAAAAACTTCTTTGACGAGTTTGGGCGCGAGTCCGAGGGACGGCTCGTCCAGCAGTAATATTTTAGG